>Ga0209700_100878_pt1 | contig 60535 bp, 29 predicted proteins | sample SiratroredBW_FD_187528 | JGI IMG/M metagenome (GOLD analysis project Ga0209700, IMG submission 187528) | Root nodule microbial communities of legume samples collected from California, USA - Siratro red BW (SPAdes) (version 2) | ecosystem: Host-associated > Plants > Roots > Nodule | place: USA...
ATTGTTGTTATTATTAATAATATTATTAACAAAATATTATTGTTGTTATTATTAATTTTATTATTAGTAATATTATCATTATTATTATTATTATTATAAATATTATTAATAATGTTAATATTAGTATTATTATTAATTATAGAAATTATAATTACAATAATAATAATAATAACAATAATTATAATAAGAATGCTAATAATCATATTATGACAATAATGTTGCTCTGGTTTAGTGGTGGGACTTGGGTTCGAATCTCACCTGGTGCACATTTTTAATAATATACGTTACATACAGAATAAATCCGTATGTAATTTCAAATTTTTTTGTAGTGTGCTAGAAATTGATAATGCTAATCTATTATAATTTGCATAACTTGTACCAGTTTTAGAATGAATTGAACAGGTTTTATAGGGCATGCATGCCACACTATTGTAAACTGATGGGGTTTTCTTCACTGAAGTTGCTAGAACTATGGTTTCTTCTTGTTCCTGGTTAATCCAAACCAATATGGATAGAGATACATTATTCATTTTTGTGTTCAATTATGTTTGTTCTTTTATGTTTTGGTAAACAATGTTGGAATATATGTTGAAGCTGTTTTTTTATGAGGTTATTGCAAGTAGTTTATTTGTAGAACTTGGATTAAAAAAATATATAGTCTTATGTTTTCTGGTGTTTGGTGTTTCGGTAATAGATTTTGTTTAGAGACTATTTATAAAGATGATGAAATTTTCTCGTAAGTTAGGTGCTAGGACTCATGTAAAAAGGTTGAAATGTATTTATGATTTATTTAATTTATTGTTGATGAAAAAATGGATGCATATACCAAAGTGACATTTTTTTTCTTTAAATGTAGTTTAAGGTTTCCTTACACAAACTAATAAAAAACATTAAATTTAATAATTTTGTAATTTTTTTTCAATAGTACCTTTATCATTTGATATTCTTCATTATTAAAAATTATGTCACTTAATTTTTCCTCTGTATAATAAAGGAGTAAGAGTATAATTGATAACTATAGTTAATTTAGTCTTAAACTTTACAAACAATATATAAAAAGAAGAACAAACTTTTTTTCTTAAATTGACGATTAGAAAGGAACTTAAGGAGTATTTGAATTTGAGTAGAGAGAGTTGAGCGATAAACTGAGAGAGAGATTGTTTTCAACTCACCTTAAATGTTATTTCCTATAGTTAATGCTCAAATGTTGCTACCATAATTCATCTTAAAAATATTAATAGATTCATAAAAAAATATTTTTCTTTCCGACATTTCATTCTACTACCTTTTTTTTTTTTTTTTTTTTTTTTTTTTTTTTTTTTTTTTTTTTTTTTTTTTTTACTTTTACCATTGTCATTTAGTGTTATTACATATTTAAATATGAAGCATTTTACTAAACTCATATTAAATGTTATTTCTTTAGTCAATATCGAAAGTACTGTTACCATATTTTATCTTAAAAAAGTAAGAAAAAAATTATTTTCTTTGTGACACTTCTTCCTACTACCCTCCTCATCTCGATAACAATAAAAACCGTACTCAAACAAATCCATTACAAAAGCATATAAATTAACAAGTAGTACACATGACTTATCAGCTAGTACTACCAAAGAATCAACAAACATGAATTTTGACAAGTTATCAAGATATTCCTAGAACTCAAATATCGAAAAATTGAAAAAACTTTAGTGATGGAAAGAGATAGTAATTGATCAAAGTTGGTAGGCCAATCCCCATGGGACCTAGGGTGGTATGGGGAATAGGTTAGCTCGAGAGAATAAAAAAAAATTAAGTAAAGAGTATAAAAATGTAACGACAAGAGTGAGTCCCAAAGCAAGTGGAATAAAGCAATAGACAACCCAACATGCGAGTTTGTATTATATAATAATGTCATTTCTCTGCCGTTGAACAGATAATCTGTCGCTTTTGTCTCTTCCCCATCACTTCTTCACTCACACAAACACAAATACTTACACTCTCTCTTTTTAACCCCAAACACCATTCACATTGATACCTCTTCTTTTCCTCCTTGTGTTCCAATCTTTCTCTCACCATCTTCTCCTGCATTCAATTCCATTCCCTCTTCCTAATAATCATTACTCTCGAGACTCTTACATGCCCCAAATGGGTTCTAGAGCACGTTGGCGCCAGAGTTGGGCTCCACAGCCTTTGACACCCTTAATCGAAGGTCCTGGCCCTGAAATGCAAGAGGAGGGCACCAAGAAAGAGAGCTCCTGGGAGGTCATAAGGGAATGGTTCAGAACTCAGAAGATCTCCCCAGGTGGAAGCTTCTCACAATCATTCTATGGAACCATTCATGCCAAGACCCAAGATTTAAGGCTTTTGCTTGGTGTCTTGGGATGCCCCTTGGCCCCTATTCCCTCAGCTCATGATCCCACCCTTAGCATTCACATCAAAGACACCCCATTTGTAAAAACTCTCTCTCTCTCCCTCTCTCTACACTTCAATATGTTACCCTTTTTGTTTGAACAGAATTTAATGTGTTTTCTTTTGGTTCTTTTAATGTTGTTGTCCTATCATTATTAACGTTTTTATTCCACTAATCTTTTAACCAAGTTAAACTACTTGAAAGTAACTTAAGAAACACTCAATACAAGCTACTATATCTAAGTTTTGTCCTTTGTTCTTTTGTATACAACTAAAGTTTTTAGCTTGAATGTTTTTTGGTAGCTGCATTGTGCCGAAATGTGCAGCCGCATCAACTAGTGTCAATATTTTTCCTTTTCATGATTAAGATTTTAGAGTTTGGTACTGTTAATTACATTCTGGTGAATGATCTGGTTAGGTGACATTTTCCATTAATATGACTTCAAGCAGGAAACTTCAACTGCCAAATACATTATCCAGCAGTATTTGGCTGCCACAGGGTGCCTAAAGCAGCAAAAGGACACCAAGAACATGTATGCCACTGGGACGGTGAAGATGATATGCTGTGAGACAGAGATTTCATCTGGGAAGAATGTGAAGTGCTTGGGGACAAGAAGCAGTGAAAATGGTTGCTTCGTACTTTGGCAGATGCTACCTGGGATGTGGTCACTTGAATTGGTGGTTGGTGACCACAAGGTGGTTGCAGGAAGCAATGGCAAAACTGTGTGGCGGCACACACCATGGCTAGGCACACATGCAGCCAAAGGTCCCCAAAGGCCCTTGCGTCGGATCATTCAGGTATAACAAAGAATCAAAATCACTAACTATAGATCTCATTAACTAGCTCATAAAGCTTTTTTCTTTTCTATTGATTTAGCTCATTAACTTGATTTGGTAGAGTGAACATTGAGAATGAGACCTATTTTGCTAAATATGTTAGAACTTGTCTTGGTACAAAGAGAAAAATTTAAAAACAAAAAGTCATTTTGTTCACTGTTTTCTTTGGCATGATGCCAAACAAAAATTGAACAAGTTGTGATGATTTTATTGGTGATTTGTTTGGTGGGTAGACTTTATTTGTTGGAATTGTGGCTTGGGGGGGACATAGCCTAGGAATCAAAGCATGTTGTACGAAACAAATATGAAGATTGAAAAACAAATTGAAATCCCAATGAATGAAGGGTATATATCGAGCTGACAATGATGGAGAAACTGTCCCATGCTTTACCCTACAATATGGACTTGTTTTCTTCAAGAATTAGTATACTTCCATGCCACGTGACTGTCAAGCTGACGTCATGTATGATTATTTTTATGGCTCATGAGTCATCATCTTGGGATTGCCACTTATTGCAGGTAGCTAAGGCTACCTTGGATTATCCTTTTGCTTTAACTTTTCCTTTTAATTCTGCACTTTAATCAACAGTGCTCCCTCCACTGCATTATTGCCCCTGCTTTCATGCCTAAATATTCCCTTTTTCATTTTGTACTTGTTTCACTCTTCACCTAATGTTTGGCATTGCATAGGATAACGCATCACACTCTTTCCTTCATTTATCAGCACCAAGTTTTTCTTCTTTTAAAAACAAAAAAACCATAAAATGACAAAATAAATTCAATTTATGATTTTTCGGACTGCTATAGATGTTGTGTTGTAATATTCTTATTAAAGAGAAAATTCCTAGCTTATACTATTCCCATACTAAAGAAAGTGTCACAGGTCATAATATCTATAACTTTAATGTAGATTTTGCAAAGACCAGTAAACTTATCATACATAGCCATTTTTTTTTCTTTCTGTTTATTTCTAGTTGGATAATAAAATAAAAAGTCATAAAAACTTATTTGGGTAAGTTATACACACCATGGGCATTCAAAATAAGAGAAACCATTGCATAGACTAAAATCATTTATTTATAATTGCGACTAGTCCTTATATAATATATAATAGTTGAACCTTTAGAAAGAAAGTGATTATAGATCGTTAAATAATTTATTTTGATCTATATTAATGAGTGAGTTTGTTTGTGTTTATTTCAAATAATATTTTTTCAAAATAAAATAATTAAATTTAGTTTTTTTAAATGTATTTTTCTAATATCGGTATTTTAAAATAACTAGTTTTTTTATTTTTTAAATAAATAAATTGTATTTATTTATGAAAGGATTATTTTACGATTAACTAGGCTCACCGAATATAAGGTAGCAATTACAATTTTCTAAATATAATTTTTGTTTTCTGTAAAATGCAGGGTTTGGATCCAAAGACCACAGCGAGTTTATTCACAAACGCCCAATGTTTGGGCGAGAACCGAATCGGGACCGTTGATTGCTTTGTTCTGAAGGTTTCAGCGGATCGGGCGGCGGTGGTTGAACGGAGCGAGGGCCCCGCAGAGGTGATAAGGCACATTCTCTACGGTTACTTTTGCCAAAAGAGTGGGCTCCTCATATACCTCGAAGACTCTCACCTCACACGGGTCCCAACGCAGGACAATGATACGGTGTTCTGGGAGACCACCATAGGGAGCAGCATCGGCGACTACAGAGACGTTGATGGTGTCATGATCGCCCATCAAGGGCGCTCCATTGCGACAGTGTTCCGGTTCGGTGAGCTATCAATGCAGCATAGCAGAACCCGGATGGAAGAGATTTGGACCATTGATGATGTGATGTTTAACGTGCCTGGACTCTCCATGGACCATTTCATTCCTCCAGCTGATATCTTTAACAACATAAGTTCTCCATGATAACCTAACTTTATTAGAGGGGTTTGGTTTACTTTTTTTTTTAATTATGTTTTTTAATTTTTGGAATTTTAAATAATTTTGATTTTGGTCTCCCAAATTTAAAAAGAATTTTTAGTCACTCAAAATTGAAAAAATGGTTTTAGTCCTTAAATAATAAATTTAAAAAATTAAAATGAGTTTTTTTATGGTTTATAGCTTAGGGTATATGGTTCAAGCTTCAGGGTGTAATAGGGTTAAAAACTATTTTTAATTACTTAAATTTAATGTTTAAAGACTAAAATTATTTTCTTTCTAAATTTAAGTGACTGATTTCTTTTACACATTTGGGAACCAAAATCAGAGTTATCTCAAATTTCAAAAATTAAAAATCATAATTAAACCTTTCTTCTTCTTCTTGGCAATGTGAATTGTAGTATTACTTAATTTTGGGGGTGGTATAATGAAAAGGATTGGTGGGAGAAGGTGTAATTTTACTTTTGCCTTTGTTCATGTTTGCTAATGTAAGGTATTAGTGGTCACTAGTTAGTATGTGTTTCAAGTCATTAAGCTCAGATGACAAATTCAAAATGGGGTGGAATAAGTTCCTAAAGTGGTATAAGATAATGATGGCACATGTTTATGTACTTCATTTGGAGAAATTATGGGATATTTGATCAATTATGTCATCTTAACAAACTTTTTGTGTTTCTATGCCCTTATAGCACACCCTATCATAAAATATTCATTACATTTTCTAATATTTGTATCCTAAAGTGAATGGTAAAGACTGAATTGGAAAACAAGAAGGTTTGATTCAGTTTGTTAAACAGTATATATGATTTATTATAGGTTTTTTTTATACTTAATTTTAACTATTTTCTGTGAACGAAAAATAAAAATCCTTCTTATCATACTTCTTCCACCAGAAGTGTTCTTGTAAGTTTTATTTTTTATTTAAGCATTTTTTTATCATCGACAAAAAATAAATAAATAAAAATATTTAAGATGTTTCAACTCTTTATAAAACTATATCAAACTTGTAAAAACTGTGTCTAAAAGCTACATGGACTTAGAACTTATTTGAACTAATTTACATATTAAACATAGAGTTTCTTCATCTTAATTTATTTAACAATTTTAGAGAGGATATATAGACGTATAAGTTGAATATGACGTAAAAACTGATAAATATAGTGTGTCAACTGAAACACTCAAAATATAAATTAAATTATCCAAAAGAAAGTTGTTTTGAAAGTATTATTAATTTAATTATTATTAATTTTACATGGTATTAACGAACAATAAAAAATGCTTTGAGAGGGACAAACTTATGAGAGAATAACCTAGTTACAGAAGAGAAAAAAAATTGAATAATAATCAGAAATAAAAAAAGTTATATAATTATGATATAAAAAAGTAATTATCTTTCTAATGAACTTCCTCGGATACCTTCATGTCTAATCATTCAAATCCTTATAAAGCTTTGTTTTAAAAGTATACAGTTTATGAATATTTGTAACATAACATTTTTAAAACTTTTATTGAATCAGATATTAACGTGTATAATAATTTTTTATTGAATAAAAGTTAAAAAAATTCATTTGTTGAGTTTCTTAATAATTATTTTAAAAGGTATATCAAACTCGATTTCTATTTTTATGATTAATTTTTCAGATAGACAACAGAGATTAAATTCTTCTTTTGAGATTATCAATGTGTAAAAAATGTAATAAATTGATTTTCTATAAAATTTTGTACTAGAGACGGAAAGAAGTTAATTAAAAACATGTATCGATTTTCTTATTTAAGAGTCCATAAAAATTCCTTTATTTAAATGCATCAAATATAATTTTAAATATCATAACATTAAATCTATAACACAAATTAAGTCCACTGAAAAAATTATAATTACTTTTAAAATAGTATTTGGTCTTTAAAGTATAAAACAAAATAAATTTTACTCATGATATCTAGAGAGTAAAAATCGAGCAATAATCATGATGTATTACATAAAATAATACTGAACATAAATTTAATAAAAATTTGAAAAATATATAAATTAAAACAAATTATAGTTATTAAGTATTATAGTTTATGAGAATAACAACATTGCTTAATAGACACAGACACAGATAAATGTTTGTAGTAATGTTTTTATGAGTTATTGAGATGTTGATATGAAGGATCAAATAAGAAAGAACGAAAAAGACTTAAATGAATAAAAAAAAAATTAAGAATGTGAGCATGTAAAGAAAAGTTTAGGTGATAATTAGTTTTCTTTGGCAATGTGGTCATGGACGTTAATCATACAACACTAAATTTGTGTAACTCTTGGCTTATTTTAAGTTTTTTGGATATGTGTATTAATGAGTTTGTCAATTTCACTATAAATACCCTTTTAATATATATCATACTTTCTAATGATTACTAATTAAGAAGTTGTTGCTAGTTCAGACAATTCTGATCTGACATATTGTCTTTTTTTCAACTTTATCATCTTTTTTTCTATATTAATTATTGGACATAGAGTTTGTTTTTTCTTTGTCTGAGATGAGTCTCCTTAGATGCTTCTTTACCAATTTGAGTGTTATTTTTAATTTCAGGAGAATGACATTTCTCCTTTTATCTCTTTTAGCTCTGATCCCTTTCATCTTACCTAAGTCAATACAAAAGATGATCAATTAAAAAAATATTAACTATCTTTTGTGAATGAAAAAAAAAAAAAAAAAACTCTGTCTACCATACTTTTTTTCATCATATATGTTCTTCTGAATTCTATTTTATTTTTTATAATAAAATTCATTCATCTTGATTTATATTAAGAGGATATACTTACTAAATGTGATGTAAAACATTAACAAATATTAACCGAAACACGCAAAATACGAATTAAATTATCTAAAGGAAAATAGTTTCGAAAATATTATTGATTTAATTATTCTGACAATACTTTAATTATATTAAATTTTTCTGCGGTAATAACGAACAATAAGGAGATGTTTCGATAGAAAGAAACTTACGTGAGGAAAACCCGATTATAAAAGAGAAAGAAATTGAGTAATAAATCAGAAATAAAGATTTATATAATTATGATATGAAAAAGTATTTCTCTTTGTAACGAAGATACCCTTCAAATCATTTTGTTAATCATTCAAATCATTATTAAACTTTGTTTTAAAAATATACAGTTTATGATAAATATTCATAACGTAACTTTTTTAAAAAAATTATTCAATCAGATATTTAACATGTATAATATTTTTTTATTGAATAAAAGTAAAAAAAAAAGTTCATTTTGTTAAGTTTTATAAGAATTATTTTAAAATATATACCTTAATTTCTTTTTTTTTTTTTAAGGTTATCAATGTGTATAAAATGTAATGAATTGATTTTCGATGAGATTTTGCAGTAGAGACAGAAACAAGTAAATTAAAAACAAATAAAAACATTTATCTATTAAAGATTCTTTAATTTAAATGTATCAAATATAATCTTAAATATCACATAATATTAAAGCTATACCACAAATTGAATTCATTGAAAAAAAATTATAATTACTTTTAAAAATAATATCTGGTCTTTAAAGTATAAAAGATATAAATTTCACTCATCATATTTAGAGAATAAAAATCGAGCAATAATCATACTTTGATGTATTACATAAAACAATCTTGAAAAAACTTAGTAAAATGTTTGAAAAACTAAAAAAAAAGAATTATATTATGAGAAAATGGATAGACTTTTTTGAGTAATTTTTTTGAGAGCCATTGAAATCTTGATATGAAGATTCAAATGAGGAAGAAAAAAGAAGACTTTAAAGATTTATATTCTTCTTTAAGAATGTGAGCATGGAAAAGTTAGGTGGTTATTACGTTTTCCTTGCAATGTGGTGATAGACATAACACCCTACAACACTAAATTTTGTGACATATGTCCTGTTTTAAGTTGCTTCAAGTTGCTTCATCAGATGTGCAATAATACATTTGTTATTTTCACCTTAAATGTCCTTTTAATGTGTATGATACTTCTTAATGATTACTCATTAGGAAGTAGTTGTTAGTTTAGATAATTCTGATTTCGTCTGTTGTCTTTTTTCAATTCTACCATTTTTTCTTCTATGTCAACTATTGGATATAGATTTTGTGTTTTCTTTGTTTGAGATGAGTCTTCTTAGATGTTTATTCACCAATTGAAGTGTTAATTTTTACTATTGGGGAATCATATTTCTTCTCTATCTCCTTTAGATCCCCATACCTCTTCCGTCTGAGTTAGGTCTAATCAAAGGATGGTTTTGTATAAGAACCTTGGTCAGATGAAGTTGATGCCATAAATGTATATGATCCTTGAGACAATCTTTATGCATTCTTAGAATTCTTAGAGGTTCCTCCCATATGAGCTCTTTCAGATTATGAGCCTTTATCATAAACATTATATAGTCTCTCATTCCTTTGGCATATTTCTTAGCGTCTTTGAATTGATCTATGCTTTTAGAGTAGCTCTATCAAGAGACATTAGTCGATTTAGAAGATTGTTTATTCTTCCAAACATAACCTCCATAGTCTCACCATTCATCATGGTGAAGAACTCATGTTGATTTATGAAGATTACAGTTCTTCTCTGCCGCATGTCTTCATTCTCCTTGTAGTTGGTATTCAAGAAGTCTCGTAACTACATGGTTGACTTCAATATGCGTTTCTTCTTATCTTCATCTTGTTCCTTTAGTATGAGTAGTCTTCTACTAATAATATTGGAGGCTTCGTAATAGAGGTTCCCTCGTTTGTCATTTGTTGTTCCAAACTTGTCGTGTTAGATTATTTCCCTCTAAACATGGTCAGAGGCTTAATGTTGGAAAATAGAAAAAATACAAGAAGAAATTATTGAATTGTATTTTAATAAGTTTAAAAAAAAAAACCTTTTTGTAAGTATATCATCTGATACTATGTAGTTAGACAATAATTTTATATAAAAAGCAATTTATTAATGACTTTTTAGATTCATATTACGTTTGATGGAGTGCAACAAACACAACTTCAACATTTAAAAAATTTACTTGTTTAAAACATTTTTATCAACTTGTTTCCAATGCATCTCTCCTTCTTAAGTTAGTACAAGTAGCAAATAACATGCAACGAAAAGGAGATAAAGGAGAAGAAAAAATTCACAAGATATTTTTATACTAGTTCGTCTGACACGACAAACTACATTGAGTTTTCAATTAACAAATTGAGTTTCACTACACACATTAATATCGCGAGGTATAATCGAGTATTATTTGGAATCGTAGCCACTCCAGGTTAGCCTCTTGATATTGTTTGTGATCGTAACCACTCTTGACTAACCCCCATTGAGTTTTATTTGGGATCATAACCACTCTTGGCTAACCTCTTAAGTATTAGTTGAGATTGTAGTCACTTCCAGCTAACCCCCTGGTGTATTCTTTAGTATTGTAGCCACTTTTGGCTAACCCTCTTGAGTATTCTCTCAGATTGTAGCCACTCCTGGTTGACCCTATATGAATATCTTTTTTTTAACCCAACCACTTGTCTAAACTAATTTAAACCTAACCACTCATGGCTAAACAAGTATTCATTGGACGCAATCACTCCTTGTTAAACAAGTATTCTTTGGACGTAACCACTTCTGACTAAATGGGTATCCTTTGCTAAAAAACCACTCCTGCCTAACATAAACACTATCTAAGTGTGTGATCAGTCGATCACAAGTTTTGCCTACAATGAAGGGATTGCATCTTTCGATAATTACAAGGTTTATATGATCTCTCCTAGTTTTTTAGATGAACACTCATAGTGTTCTCTATGTAGTGTTTTTAGAATAGAAAATATGAGCAGTGTTTCAACATAATGTAATGTCCTTTCTTGGTTTTCTTCTTGATAAATGACTTTAAATAGACTCTAGAGAATATAGCCATTGCAAATTTATTTGGTTGTTGAGTAGCCTCAACTTTAATTTCTTGTTTTTTTGTATATATCGAGCTTGATAGTGGATTGTGCATTAAATTCAGTCCTTGTAGCTTTAAATGTTCTTTCTTCTTTACGCAACATGCTTGATAGTTGACAATACTTATTTTCCTAGGTAGCATAGTCTTTTGAACCAAAATATGGTAAAAGTGCACACTGTACTAGGTAGATAGTTGAGACAGAGTTGAATAACACTTGTGTCATGTTGTTGTTGAAGAAAACAATTTTACCTCTTTATCCAAGAGATCATTTGATGTGACTTGAGTTTGAAAGAATCTTCTTGGCAGAAAAAGTAATGAACATTTCCCACAACATATCATAAACATATACATGCTTGTGTGTTACAAGGTTAGCTTATATTTATGCATGTATCGTATGAGCATGTTAACACCTTATCTAACATAAAGGAATACAACACAGTGTTGTATTGTCTAACAAATGAAAAACTAGCGTATTACATGATATGATGTTGAACAAAACATTTGTCTTACAGTTGACGAATGACCATTTCTTATGTTTTGTTGTATTTAAACACTTAGTCTTATTGGTGTTGAATTTTTTTCTAACACTTTTGTATCTCATAAACTTCCCATCGCATGCTTACATCTTTGAAGAAAAGTTTGACTTCTTGAATCTACTTTGATTCTCTTCATACAAACCATTGCCACAAATATTTGATGACTCCTAAGAAGGTTATACAGAAGGCACCATCTATCTCCATAGTCGCTAAGGCAATGCTAATCTTTCTTGAACCCTAGTTCATACATGGAAGATTTATGAACTTTGCTAATATAGAGCATCCTAGTTACCATCTAGACAAAGTGTTTGGTCCAACTAACTGAGATAAGTTCCTTATCTGAAGAAACCCTTGAAACCAAGAAGCTTATAGCTAGTTTTGGACAAATGCTTAGACAGTGAACGATGCTCTCCAGGAGAAGTTACCAGGAAAAGTTAATTGTTTCCCCAACATTACTAAAGCAAGAAGTCTAAAGGAGGAAGGTCCATAATTCTGAAGCCAGTGAGATGATAACTTGTGTATCGAAGAAGTGTACACATTGTTGTAACGTGTGTCATGACCTGCATATGAAACAAATGTTGAATTAATAAACTTTCTAACAAGGTCAAAACTATTACCCTTGGGAAGGGTGATCCACAACGTCACATAGGCTCTCGTGACCATGTTTTAGACAGGGACAAATTTACATTGTTTCATCTGCTGCAAGGGAGACCTATCAACTTGCCATATCTCATTTTGGAACATTAGACACCACATTCAAGGACATGTTTGCACAGAAGATGACCAAAACTCCTATTCCCTATTGCATGTTGTTCCCTAAAATCATGTCTTTGTATGGCATTCACAATCAGAAACTGCCAACCAATGAACTTGGTGGAGAATGGAATTCATCCACTCTTGCCAAGATGCACATAGTAGATGAAGTGGAAGGTGATTTTTAGTCGACATTTAAGCACATATATGGAGGCACCATACTAACTACCCATATGGAAGCATAGACCTCTGTGTCTTCTTCAACCTTACCACCTCATGAATAGCCTTACCCTCACCCAACCGAGCCTACCCAAAACTTCCATTTAAGGAAAATCCTAGCCAAACACTTACCCACTAATGAAAGCTTGTTACTCAGGGAAAAAAACTAGCTCATTCTTTCAAACCTAATCACACAAGGAAACCCACGTCTACCCCTATCAAGCCCACATCGTATGATGAAGACCTAATGGTTGTTAATGCCTTGATCCAGTCTGAGGGCTAAGGCACAACCTGATGCAAACACTGCACAAATACAACTGAAAGCAACTCTAAGGTTGGGTGTCATAGACAATGAACAACAACAACACATGACAAACGTTCGATTTTCACAAAAATTGCTCTGATGGAGGAGACATAACTAATTGATGAATTGGAAGATGTTGGAAATTGCACCACCTTAGAGCTCAATGCTTAAAATGAAAGTCATAACTGTTGAACGAGGTCCTTAATTTCCACAGAGTAGGGTCTCATATCCCTATGAGTTTGTCAAGGTTATGCAATGGTAGGTTGAAAATCTCAAACGATCTAGCCTAGTACCAGTTAATAATGTCTTCTTGACCATTCTCTCTAACGCTCTCAATTGCACAAGTTTCGAACCCACTCCACCTTCATCTCTTTTACCAAGATCATTTTCTATCAAGCTACCTTGGACATCCTATTTCCTCCTCAATCATCTTCCCAAACACCTCTATCCAACCAAAGTCCATTTGACCAACCTCTATCTACCCAACATTTAACCTTAACGCTTCCATGGCATGAGACAATTGCCCTCCCCTCATATGATAATTATGGGTATGTGGGTACAAATGCATATGGTATGATCTTAGATGAGATGATCATTGATTCAATGCCACTACCATGGTCTCCTCCAGTGACACGAAAATAGAGATGACCAATGCTTAAATGATGGTTGCTCTATCGACTATTGAAGATGCCTCAATATCCTATAAAAATGTAGAATATGATTTTTTGATGTTGGAGTTTGTATCTGATGACAAAGAAGAAAACACAACCTCAAGGTGCCCTACTATGTCCTTACCTTTTAGAGAAAAGTGGTTGCCAAGGTTTAATAATCCTAACTATGAGTTAGTCCATGAGTTGTTATGGCTAACAAAGTACTAGTTGTTTCTTAAAAGGTGAGTTTTTTTTTTGTTCCCACAACAAATAACATATGGTTCATCTAGACAACCTAGCAACAAACCATGGAGGATTTCTAGTAGTGGGAATACTCCCTACTACTTGATAACTGATTGAGATGTTGACTTCATTTTATCAAAGGTCAACATTCTGAAGTTGGCTTGTAAAGGCTTTAAGGGTTTAACCCTATGTCTAGATGATGGAGAAGAAGAAGTAGTTGAAGATGAACCTTCTTCATATAATGATGATGAATATCACAATCCAAATTGACCTCCATCACCTCTACGAAGGCTTAGTGCACCCCCAAGATTACTTGATAAATATGTCGTAATCACGATGCACAATCATATTGTTAGAAGAAAATTCCTATCCAACATTAGAGGCTCATGACCAAGTAATTAGATAAGCTTCCAAGTGGAGAGCTATGACTATCTTTTTGTTAGGAGACTGTTGATTCCAATAACCCCTTTAGCTCCGATGGTTATCTCATTAGATGATGAAGACATGGATCAGGTTGATTGATGTATGTTATTCCCTTTTCATGCTACTTAAAACAGTGGAGAATTGTAAAAGACCTAGCATGAATGGTTAAATTACGAGGAAGAACAAAGAAAAAAAGAGCTTATGGGGGACAATCATATATGAAGGTCATGAGAACTCATTAAAATGGGGATAAAAGAAAAAGAAGAAGAAAATATCAAAGTTTACAAGCTCAGGGAGAGCACATTGTTTTGTTCTTTTAATAGGCTATGTTATACAATTTGATATTTCTTTTTACAACAAAATAACAGATTATTCTGATTAAGAATTTTGCCTTATGCTTTGATGAAACAATTTCACTAAACTTGCCTTTACTACACCATTTTTTTCTTTAGCAACAACCCAAAAGTGTTGCCTTAAGCCAAAAAACTGTTGCCTAAACCTTAGACAACACTTTGGCAATGATTTTTCAGTTGTAGAATATGCGTCTGTTGCCGTAGACTATAAGCAACGATTTTTTCTCTAAGGCAACACTTTTTGTAAAACCGTTGTCTATAATGCTACATTAGGCAACGCTTTTCAGACAACTTTTAGGCAACACTTTTACTGAGGGAACGTTTTTTGAAATGTTGCCTCTTGTTTAGACAACGTTTTACAAATTGTTGTTTATTGTTTAGGCCACACTTATTTACCTGTTGTTTGTTATTTAGACCATACTTATTTAGTTGTTGCCTATTATTTAGACTACACTTTTCCTATTGTTTAGGCCACATTTATTTATCTATTGTCTATTGTTTAGGCAACGTTTATTTATCTATTGTCTATTATTTATGCCACGTTCACTTTGTTGTTGTTTATTGTTTAAATCATATCTACTTATTTGTTTCCTTTGCTTAACTATTCAAATTGTCTATTTATTCTACATTTATAATAACTTTTAAAATTTAATCATTCATTTATTTATATTGTTTAACAATTTAAATTAATTTATTTCAAATTTATAATTGGTTTTAAATTTTAATCATTTATTTGTTTATAATATTTTAAAAGTCGGAGGATATAAATATAATATTTTCAAATAAATAATATAAACATACTAATTGAATAAATAATTATATGAGTAAAAACAAAATAAGGATAGTAAGAAACATATATTTCGAAATGCAATTTGATTTTGTTTAGTTACATGCATAAAACATTCTTTCTTAACAAGAATTCAAAATAATTAATAGCACCATTCAAAGAAAATTTCAAAGTTTTTTCATTTATTTTCTTCTCCTCTCCAATATGACATCCTCCTCCTCTCCAATCTGTTAAAGCAATTAACTGCGGTCATATTTCATCATCGTCATCAAGTTGATCCTGAAATTAAACATATAAATAAAACAAATAAAAGACCCAAAATCAAAACTTCATCCTCATCATCAAGTTGATTATAAAATTGAACAAATACATAAAAGTAATAAAATACCCAGAATCAAAACTATGAAATTCTGAACAATCAGAACCAAAACATACCCAGAATCAAAACTTCATCATTAAGTTAATTCTAAACTTAAACATATACATAAAATAAATAAAATACCTAGAATCAAAATTGTGTAATTCTCTGAACCAAAATTGATTTCTTGCAAAGGTTTGTGAGCTTAAATTTTAACATGGCATTGAGATAAACAACAAGGCTTTTCAAATATTATCACAATCACAACTCTTTCCACAAGATTTAGGTCCAATAAAAGAGAACAAGATTGTTGAAATAGCAAAAACAAATGGTGAAACAAATATAAGTTGGTTACAGTAGTATAATGCAAAATGACTACTTATTATGAATTCCTAAAGAATATTTAAGCATAATGTTAATTAATTAACATATATTCAACCTATCCAGACCTTTATTTATCAACATATTAGAAGTAATCCAGCCTAATAGTGTTGAAATATGTAATACAATATCAACTTAAAAATATAATTCATTAAGATTTAATCTAAAGATTGTTATCTGGTCATGACAAGGAACATGAGTGGAAGCAGATGATTGTGGAACAATTGAATTATTTTCTTTTCCAAAATACGTGATATCATATGTTCTATTTCATCGTCATTCAAATAGGGATTTTGCTCCTTAATCAACAATTTCATCATTGCTTCTAAACTTCAAATCTTCTTTTCTATGCCATCAATTTTAACAACAACTTTTTAAACAGTAGCAACTTCTTGATTCTTTTTTAGTATTGATGGTGTCATAGTCCTTCCATAACAGCAAACTCGACTATGTCTTTCTTTTTCAAACATTGATTCAAATGCTTTTTCCACAGTCTCACTTGATGAGTTTTGCATAGAACTTTCAAGCATAAAGACTGAAATATGTATATATACATACAAAAGTTAACAATTAAAAATATGAAACGTTTATACATATCGCTTACATCAAAATAAACTTATAATAGCATCCTGTGTTTCATCATCCACTGGTTTTCCTTTTCGATTAGGACGACCTTGACGAGTTTTTATAAACATTTCAACTCTAATAACTTCTTCTCCATCTTTTTTCCCAACATTCTATAAGAATTCAATATTAATAGTAAATATTTGTACACATATCACAACTCTTTATATTTTGTACAAGATGTATAAGATGAGAGAGAAGAAATTAATACAATACTAATTCAGCTCTAACTCTAGCAACATTTACTGGTCCCATTCTATGCATATGCTTTTGGTTTCTCCTATTCATTGTATTTTTTCACTGATGCTCTATATTTTAGATAAGAAAAATATACTATCTGTAGGTTTAGAGATTTCATTGCAGTTGTATCAATCAAAATATATAAATAAATTCAACAAATTCAGTGATCTGTGAATGGCAGCAAAGAGATAGTCTCATACCTGAACCGTAGTGTTTATTTAGTATGTAATAAGCTGGTTGAAATGATGTTCAGGAATGCTCTGTGGACAATGTTTCAGTCGTTCTTTTATGGTGGAATATTTTCCAAAATGTAGTCTCTTAATATACCATTTGTAGTGCCTCCAAGCATCATTTATGCGAGTAAATACTGCTCTCTCTTGTTTCTCTGAAATAATAAATTTTTACTGAACATAAACACAACTTATTAATGTCTCATACATATTAAATCCTTAGACAAATAATTGATTCAAATACCTGTACATAGTTCTAAATGCGTTCTTTATAATCTTTGACTAAAGCCTTGAAGTTTGTATAAATCAATGGACAAAAGTATGCATTTCTAGCTATGGTCCCCAAAAAATAGCTGAGATCAGACACCACTATCACTAGGACCAATTGGTTCTCCATCTTTGTCCAAGATAATCTCTGGGTGGTCTTCAATATCTCTTGAATGTATTTGTAAGCATTGAGTCAATCCCCGAGTTCCTTTCTTACTTGTTGTGCCTGTTTCAACATGTTGAATAAGGGAAATCACAATAAAACCATGATTATCTATGAGATATAGATAATTAGGACTATAACATGAGTTTGGTGTATACCAAACTTTTATTCACAAATAGAGAAGCACAAGTGGTGGCTATTGTTTGGAAATTGAATTGCCAACTTCAAGTAAGGCGGCCTCAATCCTTTCAATCTTTGATTTGGGGTTTTCTTTTTCTGCTACCTTTTTTATTTCTTGTTATTTCATTTTTTTTCTTGTTGTTTGGCACGAACTACTTCCAAAGATCTTGAAATAGCTAGTACCCTTGCTCTTGACTCATTAATGGCTCGTGGTGTTGTCTTATTATTTAAATTTTGTCCTTTGCTTTTACCTTCCAAAGCTTCAATTGGCATCACATTTTGACTCAGTTGTTCAGGTTCTTCCACACTAGAAGTAAGAGTTTCTTGTTTTGGCATCCCACTTCAAAATTTAAACTCTCCATTAGGAACAACCTTAGTTTCCTTAATCCCTTTTTTGCATTTCACACTAAGCCTCTTAAGTAATTACTTGCTTGATCTAAATTTTGGTAAATCCAAATAATCATCATTCACCTTCACCTTGCTTGATCTAACTTTTCCTTCCTGAGAATTAATTGTCTTTTTTTAGCGTACTTCCTTTCTCATTGTCTGAAAAGCTAAAAAAAATAAATGTCATAAGATTTGAACATGGTGTCCAAATTCATCAAGTACAAAGTGATCAAACTTGTTTAAGGCATTTTCACATTGAGAATTAGTATCCATATTTTCACATTTAATGAAATCAACAACTAAGTTAGTTTAAGGCAGTTTTTTTTAAACCATAAAGATATAAACTTCAAGACAATGACATCATTAAACCATATATATATATATATATATATATATATATATATATATATATATATATATATATATATATAAAATATATATATAAAGTACCTATTTTTAGTCCATGAAGTCAAATAAAGTTTCATCAATATCATCTTCAGGCAAAATAATTTCTTCCTTAGAGTAGAAGGTTTATTGAATATTGTGACAGACATGTCTTTCCTAACCCAATTCAGTTCACCGTCATTGTTTGTAGCATTTACTTCGACACCATTTGACTGGTCACATTGCTCACCCATGTTAAATAAATCTATTGGAAACTTTTTCAAAGCATAATGTCTATTTTCATCTAAAGGGTCTTTGATGTAAAAGCATTGCTGGACTTGAAAATCTAACACAAAAGGATCATTTTGGTCAACTTTTCTGTTGAAATATACACTAGTAACTCTATATTTGTCCTCTTCAACCTCAAACCAATCACATTTGAACATGAAAAACTTGAAATTACCATAATAATCTAACACAAATATATCTTTGATTGAACCATAATATGTTATGGGTTCATTTTTTGGATTATCATCCTTTGCACTTGCAAAACATGAAGTCCATGAAACCAATGTTACACTAGAATTTTGAGTTTTGTGTTTGGCATCCCGCTTCATAGTATGAAATCTGTATCCATTAATAAGGTAACCTGAAAACCTCTTTGCAACATTAACTGGTTCTCTAGAGAACTCTTTAATTTGAGATGGCACATCTTCTTTCAAAGCTCAAGTTTTGAACCATTCACTAAATTATTGACTTCGTGTTTTGGCCTTCCCCCATTTCCCTCTTTTATTGGGTCTATTAACACTCTCATCAATTTCTGTACAGAAACAATGATATATTATAGGTTAAAACTATATAAAAACCTTACATTTATAGGAAACTATAAAAGAATAGGAAAGAATTATCATACCTAATGTACATGTTGATTTCATCACAATTGAATAAGAAGTATCGATGAGCTTGGGCTTTCATTGTCAAATCTATAGAAAATGGTTTACCATTATTTTTCCCCCTATAGGGCGCCCAAGATTTGGGAAATAATCAATTGCATCTGCGTCACATAAGTCATTATGGTCATAATTACGAAACTCTCTATTTAATCTTGTTTCTACACCTGTATGCAAATATCTTGAGCAAAAAGTCAAAGCTTCTTCCTCCAAATATCCTTCAGCAATAGAACCTTCAGGATAAGCTTTATTACGAACATAACTCTTCAATATGCATAAATATGTTTCAATAGGGTACATCCATCGAAATTAAATGGGGCCTCCTAACCTCACTTCATTTGGCATTGTGCTTCTTATTGTCACAAGTAGTAAGTAATGTAACATGAAATGTGCATCATGACTCTTATAACCAGATATTTTATTGTTAGTAACATGCACACACTTTGAAATATTTGATGCAGTTCCATCTAGTAACTTCGCATCCTTAAAAACACCACAAAAGGTAGTTTTCTCATGAGCATTTAGTGAAAAACAAGCTGCTGAAAACTCTATCCGACCTTTACCAATGTCCTTTGGATGAAGATCTTTTCTTATTCCCATACTTTGCAAATCATAACGAGCATTAACATGATCTTTTGTCTTCCCTTGAATGTCCAAAAGAGTGTCCACAATACTATCACAAACGTTTTTGTCAATGTGCATGACATCGAAATTGTGACGTAATTTATTTGTCACCCAATAAGGCAACTCAAAGACATTTAATCTCTTTTTCCATGGACCATCACTAGTTTTTTTTGCATTCTTTCCAAAAAGATTTATGAAATCTTTTAATATTTCTAGGATTTCCGACCCTTCTAATTTGTGTGGTGTAGACCTAAGTTCTTTTTTTCCCATTAAAAGACTTCTTATTAGATCTCCAAGGATGGCTCATTGGTAAAAATACACAATGGTCCATATAGCGCATTTTATGGCTATGTTTCAAGTAGGTTGAATTAGTGTCATAATTACAATATGCACAAGCTAATCTTCCTTTCGTGCTACAACCTGACAACATAGCATACTCAGGGTAGTCACTAATCGTCCATAAAAGAGTTACACACATTTGAAATGTTTCATTTTTTGAAGCATCATATGTCTCCACTCCGAAGTTCCATAAATCTTTCAGCTCATGAATCAGCGGTTGAAGGTAGACTTCAATATCATTTCCTAGTAATTGTGGACCAGGAATCAACGAGGACAACATTGTATATTCAGGTTTCATGCACACCCATGGCGGAAAGTTGTACACCACCATCATGACAGATCATGTGCTATGTGATATGTTCATCATCCTAAATGGATTAAAGTCATTACTTGCCAAACCAAGTCTTACATTGCGGGAGTCAACAGAAAAATCTCCATGGAGTTTATCAAAACTCTTCCAAGCTTCACCATCAGCAGGATGTCTCATTTTCCCATCCTTGGATCATTCTTCGTCATGCCACCTCGTTGACTTAGCAGTATTTGAACACATAAAGAGCCTTTGAAGTCTAGGAATCAATGGAAAGTGTAACAATACTTTAGCAGGAACTTTATGCTCATATTTTGGCTCCTCAAACTCATAATTGTCTTTAGGAAATTCCTTCCATCGTGAAGATTTACAAATACTACAAACATCCAGACTCTCATTCTCTTTTCCAAAATAACATGCAATCTTTTGGATATGCATGAATCTTTTTATAATCAAGTCCTAAATCACTAATCATAGCCTTCGTCTTGTTAAAAGATTTAGGAATATTCAAGTTAGGCATGGTCTCTTTTAGTAATTGTAAGAGATCAGTGAATGAAGAATTGCTCCAACCATGGAGACATTTCAATAAATATAACCGAATGTTGAAGGATAAAGTGGAGAAGCTTTCACATCCAGGGTACAGTTCTTTATTTGCATCATTAATTAAATCGCAGAACTTTCTAGCTTCATTGTTAGGGCCCTCTTTGATTCCTTTTGTTTCTACCACATTTTTGAATGTGTCATACAATAATCCATCTATATCATCTCTTGAATCTATATTATCTATCATGTCATCATAACTTCTTTTCGTATGAGAAGGTATTTCCTCTCCATGGTGAATCCAAATATGATAGCCTTTTACAAAGCCCTTGACTATTAAATGCTCGTAGATTACATTTCTTCTTGCCCAAAGACTGTTTCTACATTTGGTGCAGGGACATAAAATCTCAAGCCCCTGAGTTCTTCCTCTAGTATAAGCAAAATCCAAGAATGACTCAACACCATTTATATACTCTGGGCTAAACCTTGGAAATTTAGTCCACTCTTTGTCCATCACCTTTAATATAAAATATGAAAAAATGGTATGAATAAAAATTTAATGATTATAAATACTATACAATCCTTCAATTTATATTTTCAGAGGAGAAATAAAATTGATAGGTGAATAGTTTTATTACTATAAGGTCAATTAAAAAGAATTTAAATTAATATAACTACTCATCAATAACAAATAACAACTAAGAGGAATAACAAGAATAAAATTATAATTTCCGTATTAAAAATGAAGTTAAAAGAGAGTAGATAGACATTAGAGTTTGGTGAGATAAACAAATTGAGAGTTGAAAGATTTTAAAAATAAATAAAGAAAGGAGTAGGTATTCATATACAATAATGGAAAGGAAGTCTTTTTGTTGTTTATTAATTATTTTATTATAATTGTAAAGGAAGTTTGTGGTGAATAATAATATTCTTAAAATTGTTTTTGTTTTTGGTTTTATAGTAAATTCCTTGAATACGGTATAATTATGTAGTAGGACTTGAATTTATTAGGTGTAATATTTTGAGTAAGGTTATGCGGCTTGAGTATAGAAAATAAAATTGGAGTAAAATAAAAAAAAATAATAATGCTATAGTTACAGAAAAACCTCCACTATTGATAAAGTATACAATCAATTTGAATAATATTTTATTTATGTTTTCACCTTTATAAGAAAATAACTAAGATTTATTATATTTGATAAAAAAATATAATAGGTAATTAACAGAAATAGTAAATGTTATATCCATTGCCGACACCGATCTATATAGAAAACAACCATTTTGTATATTAAAAAATTTAAATATTCCCTTAACAATTTTTTTTTAATAATATAATTATATATATTAGTATCTTTAGTTAGAAAATAAAAACATAATTAAAATATTAATATAATTGACCAAGAAATATTTTACTTCCCCTATCAAGATATAATTTGTTGTATAAATGGAGACATGACCCATACCTAAAAGATGAAGAAGATTGAAAAGTTTAGCACTTTTATCATTCCAGCTAGGAGGAAAAGTTCAACGATAGGGTTTGCAAACTATGGGAGGACTCATATAAATATGAAACACATTTCAATTAATATTATAAGGCTACTTGTAAGCTTTTCAAGATCATTTGCCAAGAACATCAATTCATAATAAATGTTCATACCATAAAAAAGTGAAAGAAAACTCCTTTAATAGTCAAGAACGTGGACAATACGGTACCACGTTTGTTACACTTCTGTCACAGAAATTTAATAAATGTTGATTTTAAAGTTTGAAATTTAATCTCTATCTGTATCTCTCTATCAACTACTGGAACTCATATGGAACATTTAGAACTTTGAATAATTAGCTGAACTCACCTACTAAACATAGCATTATCTGATGGCGAAAAGTGAATTAATACTATTTAACTTCACAGAGTAAAATTATACTTATGTAACTCTTCACAAAAGACAATATCAATAAACTTTAGAATTTAGATTTCAACATATCATAACTTACAAAGCATGGTCATGAAGTGAAAACAATATTCATAACAAAAAATTTTCAAAGTCCTGGCAGTAAAGTGTTTGATTTTGCATATTACACCAACTGAAATTGGAAAAGTAAAGGTTACCATGAAGAGAAGATCACTTATTTTTCCCTCCCTTGGAAACCATCTTGCGTCTAGAGGAGATAAAAGCCAAATTGGAGTGTGAGATACAAGATATGCTGAGCATCCCAAGGCTACTGCAACAAAGCCAAAAAAAACGCAAATGTTGAATTCCAAAATGCTTATTATATGCTTATTAAAAGGGCCAAAAAGTGAAACCAAGATGAGTCAAACCAAAAGATTTTCTTAGCTAGTTTATATATTTTTCAGATTACTGTTTTCTTACAAAAGAAGTACTTGCTACCTCGAACAAATCATTCAAATTGGGTCTCACCAAGTCTTTCTCCAATAGCAAATTTTTTACAGGAGTTTCTATTTATCATGTATGTCGAAATAAACACTTTGTATTAGAGTTGATTTTATACACAAATTCGTATTATAATAAAATAGTACTTTTGTTGATACAAAATTGTTGAAAAAAATTCCAATTAAACATGGTCTAAAAGTATTGTGTTGTGAACAATGGAAAAAAGCTAATAGTACGAGCAGCATAGTAAAGAGTAAAGTAATAACGTGAAAATACAGGAGTTGGAGAGTTGATAAGAATGGCATAAAACCAAGAATGGAAGAGCAGACAAATGATCGATTCCAGGAAGGGACAACCAAAAGAGCATGGAAACCCAATTGCTTTATTTTCACTCCTTTAAACACAGTGACAATCATAAACAACATCATCTCTTCCAACCAGTCATTGTTTTATTCCCAAACAAATCAAAAGATCCAAAAATGGGGTTTACTTCAAACCAAGATCAAGGCAGATATGAAATGCATTAATTGATGAAGATGAATATCACAATGCATATGCTCTATAAATAGTTGCACCCTTGAGTGGGGGGTTTAAGCACAATGAAGTTTCTAACAATAAGCGTTGGAGCAACAAATTAATAGGATAGTTATGATGTGGAATGGCTGAAGCAACTCTAACTGGAATCTGCACACAAAAATATCACAACATGGAGACAGAAACCTAACCATGCATTTCAGTTCTGAAAGCTGAAACCCTGAAATACATATTAAAATTTTTTTCCTTTTCGATTATTGTCACTTGAACCCTAAAATTGTTTTCCATCTCATTTTCATAATGAAAACAGTGAAAATAAATGTCATAAAATACCTAAATCTGATGTTTCACACTCCTTCACCTCTAATTGTGCTAAAACGTTCTTCGATCGTGGAGGAGTTGACCAGAAAAAAGTGTGAACGGAGGAGAATGAAGCAAACGGTGGAGCTGAGTGGGTGAATCGATTGTGGTAGAAAATGAGTGGGTGAAGACACAATAATGAAATAGGAATAAATGGTGGAGGTTTAGAAAATGGGTTCGAAATGGTGGAGAACCCGTATAGAAGAGAGCACGATTTTGGCAAATTTTGAGATTTCGTAAAGAGATTGAGCGCACTTTTATTTTAGTATTATTTTTATTGTGTCTTTAGTAGTATTAATTTTTAGAATTATATTAAAGGTACTTTAAACCAGATTTTGTAAAACGTTGTTTAAAATATCTACATTTTTAAAAGTATGGGCTAAAGTAACTTTTACTTATCTACGTTTTGTACGCGTTGTCTAAAATAAATAGACAATGCTTTTCACCTATACCGTGATTATTTATGAAATAAAACCTACGTTTTAGGTAACATGTAAAAACCGTTGTCTATATTAGTTTTAGGAAACATTTTTTCGGCTGTTGCGATAAAATTGTTGCCTAAAGTCAAAAATGGTGTAATGCTTGTAATGTAAATTTAAAAAGGATATAACGACTATATATAATCCGAACTAATGAAAATTTTGCACTTAGTTTGAAAGTCTTACAACCCACGAAACTTAGTTATTATTATATATTTTGAATGTTTCTTGGCATTGAAACTATTTTGTGAGAACGTGATTTGTTGAACCTCATTTTTTTATAATAATCATCTCTAAACTTTTTTGTTTTAAGCATTATAAAGAAGGAGAAGATTGTTAGGGAAAAGACCAACACCCATGATTTTTATTAAGTGTTAAAAACAACTAATTATAAAACATGGTTATGCTTCATTTGTAAGACGATGACTTCAATTCAATAAAAAGATCACATAAGATGTAAGTGTTTCTTCTATCACGACACAATATCGATGTCTTCTTTCTATGTTTGATAAAGAACGAATATGTTTAGATGATACGTGCATGGATATAAGCTAACATCGTACTACACACACACACACACACACACATATATATATAGATACTTATTCTATGTTGTACGGAATGTTCGTTACTTTCGTCTACCAAGAAGATCCATTCAAGCTCAAGTCACATCAATAATCTCTTGGATAAAGAGCTAAATTTGTTTTTCTTCAACAACTCCTTGATGCTACAATTGTCAACTCTAGAAAGAATATTTATGTTTTAGACAAAATCAAGGAAAGACACACAATCTAAGAAGAGATAAGTACATCCAACTACTAAGATGTTACGTAAAGAAGAGAAAAGAAGTTAATGTTACATGGAGTACATTTAATGCATCCTTCACAATCAAGCTCATCAAATGAAATGACAAAATTCAAGTAGTTAAAGATACTCAATGACCAAAAATGGATTTGCAACAAATATCAAACTTTCAAGGGCATAGAAAATCTGGACAGAGTTTTAGTCTATTTAAAGTCATTCATTAAGAAAAAGAAGAGAGACCACGTTGCATAGTGTTGAAACTCTGTCCAGATCTTCTATGCACCTAAAAATCTTCAAATAAAACATTATTCGTGTTCACTTAGCTAATTAGAAGAAAGAACATAACCTCATGTATGTCGGAACAACTAGCTCTATAATGAGGGGTTGAATGGAGCTTGAAATAAATTTCTTGCAAACAAAAACAGAAAGTAAAATCGTCCACCAATAATAGGTAAGCACAGATAAATCAATTTTATATTGGTTCACCCTAATCTCTTGGGCTATGTTCAGTTCTCCCTTGAACAAATCGTTTAAGAGGTTCAACTATTCTGTGAACATTTACAATGAGTATAAACTTCTCCAAGTTACAACGAGTCCACAAATCTCTGTAGGTTATCACAAATACACAAACCTCTGTAGGTTATCACAAATACAAAAACCTTTGTAGGTTATCACGATTACACAAACTTCTCCAGGTTGTCACGAGTACACAAACCTCTCCAGGTTATCACGAATACACAAACCTCTTAGATCATCACGAGTACACAAAACTCTGTAGGTTATACCATTCCCAATCTCCCTCTAAGATTAAGACCACTCAAGATTGAAAGAAACACTCTCAAAAGAGAGAACAATCAAAGTTCACAAGGGTTACTTCGCAATGATGAAGAATTACACAATACTTTTGCACAACCCAAAACTCTAGATGCTCTCAATAACAGATTAACAGTAGTCACTCAAATACTCAGTAGATACTCTAATTATTCAATATATTAGACATTGCATTTCTCTTTTTGGCTTCTTGTTCTTCAACTTAAAATTGTTCCTCTATATGGAACTTTGTAGAAACTAGTGGTTTGATGCTTGAAAAGAAAACTTTTGATTCTTCCAAAGATTAATCTAGATTGACGGATCATTTGGTGGTTATGCTTGGAAGTATTTTTTTAATTTTGATTCTACATTAAACTTGATTAATTTTGTATAGGAAATAATTCAACATAACATACAACAATTATATTTAACAGAATCATCAATAATTTGAATTTGAAAATAGTTTCCATAAATTGCAGCCAAGTGAAACATTGAACCATTAGTTGATTTTGGTCTAGTTAAACTCTTTGATTTTCAGATTTAATGCAAAAATTAAATCATCAATCTGCAATAGAAAATTTTAAATTGTTATGTTGGATGGGTTCAAAAGATACTTGGTTTTAGCCAAGAGTGATTGGGTTTCAAGAATATTCTGTTTTAGCTAGGAATGACAAGGTCCAAAGAATACTCACTTTTAATCAGGAGTGGTTGCAAACAATACTCAAGGGGTTAACCAGGATTGGCCACATGTCCAAAAATACTCAAAAGGTTAGTCGAGTGTGGTTGCAAGCCCAAACAATACTCAAGGGATTATATTGGAGTGGTTACGTTCCCAAACAATACTCATGTTGTACTTCATTCATTAGTGTGCTTAATGGAACTTAATTTGTTTATTAAGAACTAGATGTAGTTATGTCAAATGAACTCGTATAAAAATATAATGTGTAGTTCTATTTCCCTTTATCTCTTTTACTTTCTATATGATTATTTGTACTAATCTAAAAGGGAGAGTCGCTATAAAAACTAATTTAGATTTTTTTTAAACAAGTGAATATGTTAAACTAAAGTTATGTGTGACACACATCATTGGACACAATCCTTATTTAGAAAATTGTTGATAGATCTCATGTAAAAAAAATCATCTCTTATTCTTATGTACCAAATTATACCTTACGAAAAACTTTAAAAATAAACAAAAAACACACTTCAACCCTCCCTTCTTGTGTTTTGTTTTTCTTCCTTAGACGTTTGACCATGTTTTTGGTCTAGTTAAGCATTAAGAGTGTCCAATGCTTAAATTTATCAAAAACTTGGAACCTTCCAATGATGGGACTTTGAATGAACCCCAACAATTTGCATAGACATAATCCAACATGACCTTGCTCTGTACAACTATTGAAAATTTTTGTTGGATTGAGAACCTAATGTGGCCAAAAGTTATATGTGATAGCTAGGGTGAAACTCTTTCTACTAAGAGTGTATTAGCCCAAGCTCCATGATTGTTGCGACTTGAACCACCTGACCTCAAGTACGAGACAACTGATGTACCCTACAACAATTTGTCCCTCAATGATTGCCCTTGCTACGAATCAGACTCGTCAATTGTGACTTGACCCACTCAACTTCTACAATAAGACAATTATACAACCTGTTACAATCCCCTAAAACCCACTGAGAATAAATTAGTGACCTTGGTTTTGATACCCATTATGGGATTTAGTTCTTACTAATAGGTCAAAAGTTATAATTGATAGTTAAGTCATAAATATTTCTACTTAAGAGTGTAGCAGTCCAAATACAAAGATTAGATTATGACTTGGCTTACTTGACTTCTGCCATAGGACAATTAATGCATCATGCAACAAGTTTTGCTCATTTTTCTTTCCAAACATGCACTCACAAAAAGGAATGTTTCCACCTTCTAGTTACCCAGTAAACTTTATTTGGACTAGATTTCCAAACTACAACTACTTATGTGATTTAGACGCATATGTCATAGAGTATCAAATGAGATACCATGCTAATAAAAGAAAAATCAGAACAGGTGTCATACAACATGATGGTTGCAGCCTCAAGCACGACTATAGATGACCCTTGAAGGAAATACACATTCCCGTCTCTAACTCCCTGTATCACAACAACATCATTCCTCCATTTTTTTCTTTGCCATTGCACCCTCAACATGACACAAGTAGTCCTTGATATTTAAGGCCCCAATGGATATAAAGTTGTTCTTAAACTCTAGGATCTATCTAACACTAGTTAGTGGTCTAACTATATAACCATGCATCCTTATTCGAAAGCATGTACCAACCATGCATAAAGTATGATTTCCTATAAACACGTTACCACCTTTGAACTCTTCAAATGTGGTAAACCAACCCTATGAGGACTCATATGAAAGGAACAATAAGAGTCTAGTACTTATTGGTCAGACGACTGTTTCCTAGATGCCATAACTAACATTTGTCTTCATTATACTAAATGTCTTTTTGCAGAGTAATTGCTAGTTGATTTTGTTTCCACTATCTTGGATAATATTTTCTCCTATGTCCTAATTGTTGTCAATATTTATAGAGATATTTTAGACCAACCTTCGTCTTCCTTTGCTTCTTGACCTTCTTATCTTTCTTAAAGACTACCAACCTAGAAGGTGATGCATCTTCATCATTCAAAAATGCTTTAAGGTGTAGTTGTCTTGTATAGAAGCTTAACTTAACCTCTTCAAGTATGACATAATCCTTTCCTATACGCAAAGAATTTACCAAGTTTTCGTAAGACAATAAAAAGAGAGGCTAGCAAAATCATCATCATATCTTCATCTTCGTCTACTTGATGTCTATGTCTTGGAGTTCCATCAAAATATAATTCGGAAAGGTGAATCTTGAGTTACACACTTTCCTTTATACTAGTCCAAAGAGCCCCCTCTTTAACAACAACTTACTATATATGAACTTAATCATGAATATCTTCTCCACCCTCAACCACAAAGTTGTTAATGTCTTCTCATGTATAACGTCATAAAGACCTTTACCTAACATAATTAGAAGGACCATCAAATTCTTCCTACTATTCTAAAACATGTCTCTCTATGTATGATGTATTCCCTAAAAGTGGTGCCCACACACCTTGATCTTTGAGCAAAGCTCTCGTTGATTCTCTAGAGAGGTTGGAAATGTTCTTTCTCTCTTTGATCTTGAAATTGATAGTAGTTTTGATACCAGTTTATTGTGCATTGAGTGCTAAATAAAAGTGTCCAAGAACAATAAAGAAACTACCAAATTATAAAACAAATCACAAATATTGTAATAAAAAACCAAAAACAAATACAAAGATAGAAATTAATGAAATGTTTTGTGCATTACTTATGATTACAACAAAAAAAAAAACCAACTAAATCAAATAACTTATATACAAAACTAATTAGTTAGCGGATGATACCACTCTTAATCATTGTACAAATTTCCTGTATTTTATTTTTCTGAGTATTTTGTTTTTGGCATATGTTCAATGTTTTTTCTTTTAAGCGTTGATTCTCATGTTGTTTTTTGACAATAAATAAATAAAATAAAATAAAACGAGGCATTTGGGTGCTTCAATCTTTTTAAAAAAGACCTCAATTGAATCAGAGGTTGGTTCTCATCAAAGATAACAAAATATAAAGTATACTACCTACAACTATTGATAATTTTACATTGTCTCAGTTTTCCAAATTTTCTCCTCATTCAAAATCTTTTTCTATACAAAAGTCTTTACCCTCTTATCAATTCTGCAAAATATAGAGAATGAACCAGCTGTTATTTTTTGCATATGCTTAGCCTTTTTGTTTAATTTCTGTAAATTGTTGCATAATGAGTTCAGCTATAGCAATTCCACATATTGGTTGAACTATAGCACCACCACTTATCATTGACGTGATCAGTTGCCATAGGTCATTTGGCTAACTTTGACTCGTCCATTGCTACTGTTCTGAAGTAGTGGATTTTAAGCCTAATTCAACCTTATAAAATCGGCTTGTAAGGTGAGATTTGCACCCAGTTATAAACTATTAAAAAATCTTATCTCTAGTCGATGTGGAATCTTCAACACCCCCTCACACCGAGACTCTTCAACTCGTGCGTGGAACTATATATTTATCGGTTGTCTGATAGTGGCCCGATAGCAGGTGGCCTGATAATCCAAGAATATTGCTAGGATGGACTCTGATACCATTTTAAGAAATGGACTTTAAGCCTAACTCAACCTTACAAAACTGACTTGTAAGATAAGGTTTGCACCCACTTATAAATTATTGAAAGACTTTACGTCTAACTGATGTTGGATCTCCAACAAGTGTCACATGCTACTCTATAATAATATTTAATTTAGTCTTGACATCTTCACACAGTCTGATTTCTATGCCCAATGTGTATGCTTTCCTGCATGCCAAGACTTATATGTATAAGCTTAAAGACTTCTAAATTAAGCAGTCTCAATCTGGTTAGCTTAAATAGACGTAAACAATTACATTAGTCCATACGTTTAATTTGTATATCAGTAGGTATCATATGCATATTCTCATATTAATACTACACAGCTTGTCTCAAATGGAGAAAAAGTTACGAAAATTGATGTGTAAAAGAGATGAAAAATATATTTGAATCTCATCTCATACTTTTCCTATATCTAGTGTACTAAAGTCATATGGTTATTTTTAATAATGAATCCTAAATTTAAGTAATTAAAATCCCACGTATTGAAACAATGAGAAATAAAATTATTATTTTGATCAAAATTAATCTCTCAATTCGTACATTCTCCTACCACTTTCCTCCGAAAAGCAAACTCCTAAAATTTATTTAAATTGAAAAATCTATCTTAAAGAGTCATTACACGAAACTATATGAACTACAAATTAATTTTTTCGCACATTAATTAATTAAATGGTTATTTTTATGATACAACAAGTAATCAAGAAGCCCCTCTAATTTTTATCTCATGAATCTTGTTGCTTTATGATCAAAAGTGTTTCCGCTATGATCTGCTCTGTATAACGTTCATAAAGTTCCCAGATCAAAAACAAAATTCAAAAAGTATATCATTTGATCAATAAGAAGTGATTCACTCACTTTGATAAAGTATTTCTTTATATGATTTCTCCTGAAAAGTCACTCACTTGCATAACATCCCAAATCTTAAAAGAAGAATAAGAAGTGTTGTTTCTTATACATTTTCCTTCAATTATTTTCTCAGTCTGTTTATGTTAAAACAAACACTTTCTATGAAAAAAAAATGTTAAAGAAGTTAACGATAATAATTTATCCAGCATATGTAACAATATGGTAATTGAAAATCTATTTCCTAAATTCAAGTTTTCCGAAGCTACACTACGCATACGGTATATAATATGTTATAGATATTTTATCGTAACAAGTGAATCAATCTTTATAATTTGGTGTATAGTAGATAATATATCTTTAAAAAAGCTAAAGTCAAGAATACAAGTAAAGTTGTTGAAATGAGGGAAAGTTGTGAAGACACAGCTCGGAATACATAGGGATAAATCTAAGTAATGTATTCGATCGAAACCATATTCAAAAGCTTATACAGTTACGTATATTATAAAGTATTTGATTAAAATATTTTCAGCCAGTAACTTTTGCTTTGTCGGCAAAATCATGCATTGTTGTTAGATATCTCCAAAAGACGAAGACCCTTTTTAGGTTAAGAATGGATCAAGGTTTCGAAGAAAATGAACGCATATATTTCGAGTATGATCAAGGAAAAGGAAAAGATTCCTTCTTCCTCCACCCCATGACTTTCTCCTGCAACATAACATAAGGTTTGGGAAATATAAAAAATATCTTTCCATGCAATGTCGTTGGAAAAATTCTGGATTAAATGATTCTAAAAGTTTTGAGATTATACAATTTTAAAGTTGAAAATTCTGGTCTTTACATTCTGAATTACATAATTTAAGATTATTTAACATTTTGGATTGAAAATTATGATGCATTTTCAAATATAAATATTATTAAAAATAATAATATTAAATTGTGAAATTCAAATTATAACTCCAAGATTTTTAACTTCTAGATTATAAAATTTAAAATTAAGTATTTTTCATGCTGGATTAATCAAACTCGAACTTCGTTTTCTATAAAAAAAAATAATTTGAAAGTGTTTTGTAATTAGGAATAGAGATTTTTCTATAAAAAAAAATAATTTGAAAGTGTTTTGTAATTAGGAATAGAGATTTTCAGTTGGTAATAATTTGCTGATTTATTTTCTCCATGTGTAGATGGCTATGCTCATAGAGTATCATGATATCTGCATTATGAGGAGCCAAGCTTTTTTCAGGACTACCCAAGGATTTTGAAACCCCTCAGTAAATATATCCTAATTATACTGAATTCAATGCCATGTGCCCTCTGTAGATATCAATTATATACTTTCGGGATTATAAAATACTTTTGGATTAACTTTTTCTATGAAAAATATTTTATAAAAAGTAAAGTTATTGATTAGGTAATTTTGAGTAAAAAATTTAATTCTAATTTACAATTCAGTATTATTTATTTTCGATATTATTTAATATTTTGACATTTTAACATTTTAATTTAGTTTAAATATTAAATAAAATTTAGAATTATGTAATTTGAAATATAATATTGGAATTTTTAATTTTATATTTTGTAATCCAAAAACTTTTCAAATCATTTAATCGGAAGTTTTTCCAACAAAATTGCATGAGAGGGTACTTTTCACATTTCCCACACCTTATAGATGTGGAGGATTAAACCATGGGAGTGCAGAAAGAAAGAGTTGAAAAGGCCCAAATGTGTTGCCTTTTTTTTTGTGTGAACTCCTAGGCCTAAATGTGTTTTCAATTCGTCAAAAAAGAAAAGGACAATTGATTCCTGGATCTTACGAATTCCAACCTGCACCGTATTAGTTTTTGAAATTTCAAAAATGTCCTTAACATTTAATTTCAAATCCGTAAAAGAGGTATTTTCTGGAATATGATTTCTGGAAAATAGATTTTGGAATATAAATTTTACATTTTGAAATATACTTTTTAAATACATTTTCTAGAATTTTCCAAAAATAAGTTCTAAATTTTAAATCTAGAAGCCATTGAATTATAAGATAAGGTCTTAATCATTTAATTCAGTGATATGGTGCAGGTTAAAAAATATATGGTGTAGAAAGCAAGTGTCAAGGAAAAGCCATTCTGTTTAGGATGGTTACTAAATTCATGAGCTGACGTCACAGTTCCTTCATATAGGATTGGACTTTTATTTGGTAAAGAGTATGGAAAAATATCCATGGTTGAAATGATCGCGTGGACTAAGGTCATTATCAACACTAAAAATAAATTCTGGTCATTTTTTTCTGATTATTGAAACCCTAAAACTCTTCCTTTCTGATTATTGAAACCCTAAGATCATTTCTTCAATTGTTTGATACAGATTATGTTATGTATTTATATCATTCAAAAAGTATATATTATTGCTAGGGTTTAGTGCAAGGGAACTTTTCGTAAAAAAAAAAGAAAACTAAGGAAGTCGAAGTTAAAAAGGTTACTTTTTTTCATCTTTATTTTTTTAATCAAATAAAATTATTAAAAATAATATTTTAAATAATCCAATAAAAGTAATATAACTTTATTACTAAAGTTTTTAAAGTTGGTTAAATTTGATTAACATTAACCCACCTCAATTGTGTAAATTTGGACCAAGTCCACTTAAGACCCAGTTTATCTAAGTTGGATTTAGAAAATAGTAACCCACTTTCCTTAATTACTACACATATTTCATGTACTACTATTATAAAATAATAGAAAAGTAAAATAAAGATAACGGTATAAAGAATATAGCTGTCAAAAAGTAGAAAGAATATATGTCACTTTCAACAAATTTTGTAAATTAAAGAGTTTTATTTTTAATTGGTTTATGTTAGACAATCCAATAACCCATAATGGGGCTTCGGTACTATTTCTAAGCTCAAATAAATAAAGCCGATTTGGATTGGCTCAATTCTTTTGAGTATTTTGATAACTATTTTTTTTTATTTCATAAAACTTGTTCTAATTCAGAAAAATCAGTTTCGTCTTTCTTTTAGAAAAAATAAGTTTTTCTTTTTTTAAAAAAATAGTAATTTTTTCTGCTAAACACATCATGCTTCTCTTATTTTCCAGAAACATTTAAATAAATATTCTAAAAAAATATTTATGGTCAACCAGATATATCTTAATAATCAAATAGGAACCACATGTTTCTTAACATTGATAATTTTTTTTACATCAAACGTTTTTCAAGTGTTAAAAAAAGGAAAATATATGATAAAAAGTTTTAAATAATTTAAAATGTAATGTTGAACAAAGAGGATCAAATGCATACTTACAAGGTTTTTAAGTTGTTATGGAATTTAAAGATAGCTCCATCGGCATTGGTGCATGTATAGAGATTATTGTTGGATAGCCTTCCAACCAGGGCCAACCTAGTTAATAGAGACATCCAACTAACGAATATGTTGTGTCTATTATGTCATGAAGGTGTGGAAACTAGTCAACATCTCTTTTGGTACATCTAAAGTGACACAAAAAGTTTGGGATTAGTGCGACAGGTGGGTTGGGAATGCAACAATTAGACATAAATCTCCTAAAACTCACTTTCTGAGTTTTTATAAAATAGAAAGTGAGTTTTTATAAAATAGGCCTACAATAGCATGTAACAGAGATATCATACTAACCACATGTTATGAAAATAAAGAAATGAATAGAAAAAGAACAAAAAAGAACAAAGGATATGAGAGTGAAAATATATCTCTTGTTGTTTTCACCGAATTCACTAATTTTTTTAAAGTCGTAGAAAAAGACCTTGTTGCTGAATTTTCATTAAGGGTTATATTGGTTATTCGAACCTTAAGACACTATAGTTCGTATTCGTTCATAAATGTTCATTATCAATTTCATCTTCCATTCTCCTAAAAAAAGAATTTGAGAAAAATTTTGAATAATTTTTTAAACTTTTCACTAACGTAGAAGATGCTTCCATTACATGTCATGCTGGTTATCCTTTGTCTAGTTGCAATTACCCCACTCTTTATTAGGTTATATTGTGTGATTAAGATTCAAGTTCTCTCGAACCATCCTTTATTGTTTAGTGCCACAATTGAGAACGTATATATATTTTTGGATAATAAAAAATATATAAATTGAAATCACAAAAAGATACTTCAATCCTTTATACAAAAATAGCATACAAATGTAAGTCTTAAAAACCAGCTAAACACTCAAAGCTTCTCCCAATTCAATAACCTAAACGCAATGCTATGCACAATGAAAATTCCTTTAGTACATGTATTTTCATTACATATCCAACATAAGGAAAAACAATAGGTTGTTGTAAAACAACACCTAAACTAACTTCAATGACTAACCTAGCAAAACTTTTAACCTCCACAACAGCCAGCCGACACTGAACAAAACAAACAGAAAAGCAGGTGGTTAGCATGCATAGATTCCATCTTTATTTATTTAGGTGTACTCTCTCGTTCGTGTTATGGTATAAATTAAGCATAATTTCTAGATTAAGAATTCAAGGAACAAATCGCTTGTATGTCCTCGTTTTTTTCCATTCTAGTTTTGTAATAAATTGATACAAAAAGTTTAAGAAGTTGGCTATGGCATATAAAACAAACTAAGTGCGTCTTAAATTTTAAATTACATAAATATTTATGTCAGGTTATCCTATAATGTAACAAATATCAATTTACGTCACATAAAATTCACGTTAAATCCTTCTTTACACTATCAAATTTATGTCGGATTGCAAATTGATATAAAGAAAAATATATTTTACACTAGTAAATGTTAATAATTTTGATATTTGATGTCACCATTAATAATATTTTAATATTCATTTTTAAGAATATCTTACATCTAACGATCCTGAAATTGAAAAATATCAAATAATGTCTGAATTTGAGAGACATCAAAATAATGCGTTGCTATGTATAATCAAAAATAGGAAAAGGTGTGGGACGTATTTTCTTTTTCTTTTTTCTTCTCTTAAAGGAGGAGTTGGATCCTTATTTTTTATTTCCTTAGGATCGTGGCGGATCCAAAAAGGCAGAACACAATTTGTTTATTGTCACGTCTATTCACAATGAATGATATATTTTTATATAAGAAAGAGGTTCAAAAGAAAATGCAAGTGATGATGAAAAGGGAATCGTTTTGGATGATTTGTCAAACACTGATTTCAAATCGTAGTATTTATTAATAATTTCAGTGGCCTTAGTATTTTCTTGTATAGATTTTGAAGTGGTAACCCATTGTCTCTAGTGATAATGACTATATGCATCTTACTGTTAACCCCATCACGTGGTTCTGTCTTATTTGGGATACCATTCACCATCCAATCCAACTTCATTTGACTACTTTGTAGGTTTAAAAGTGGTGATTATGACAATGGAATTAATGTAATATAGTGTTTTTCTTTTTTTCTCTTCCTCACTTTTTATATGGAAGGCTTGATAACATAAACAATGCATTCCCATATTCACCCTCCCCCTTTTTTTCTTTCTTTTTTTCATCATGAATTAATCATACCCATCCAATGAAGGCATGCTTTCATAGATTTGAATCATTAAAGTGATCATTTTTATTTTGAAAAATAAATTATTCTCAAAATTTTTTATTAGAAAATTAATATGACTAAAACTTGTAATTAATACACACACCCACACACACACATATATATATATATATATATATGTATGAACAAAAAATTAAAATTAAAACGAAGATTTAAATACCATTTTTTTAAATTCATAATTTTGGTATTTCTTTATTTTATTTTATTTTGAAAATCGGGAGATTCAGTCAACTATTTTAGAAAATCTATAATTTGAATTTAAATCTCAATATGTTTCATTTCTTTTATTCTGGTTCAAGACCTAACATATTTATTTTGTAGTATCATAAAAAATATATAATTAATTAAAATGAAATAAATAAAAAATACAAACAAAATTGAAGATTGAAATAAAATGACAAATTTTCTAATATGTGTATTTTGAGATGGGAAATTCAGAATTGTGGATCGAGCAAAATAAATAATTGAAATTGTATTTTGCCTTAAAATTAATTATAATATTATTTTTTTTTCATTTTTTAATTAATAATCATTATTGTATTATTTTTAATTCCCTTATTCTTTTAAGGGTCAAATTAATTATATTATTTAGCCTTTACAATTTATGTCTAGTGTTAATGGGTTCCACCATTCCTTACTTTTTTCTCATACACTCTTGTAACTTTCCCAAGCTTCCCTTGTCAACTTTTACTCTTTTATAGGCTCCCTTGTGTACAATCAGGCTACTTGAATCTAATTTTGAAGTTTCTTGCATAGGATTAAAGATATGTTGGTTTGATCTGTGAAGCTTTGTGTTCTAAGCAAAAAATCTGGTTTGTGAATAAAATGAACTTTATATCAGAGCTGTTGTTTCTCTACAAAAATCCACCATTAAAGAGCTGATTTGAAGGCTCAACAGCATAATGCACAACAATAAGAACACATTAGAGAAGTTGGGAAAGGAAGTGGAGGACCAACCTGAAAGACACGAATTGAATAGGAGAGGAATCTGCATCATTCATGAAGATGGTGTAGCATAGTGTGATAGTAACATAATTCTTTTTTTTTTTTGGTATAGTTTATGTTTTATAAGTTATTTGAGAAAGAAAGTGGTAAAATATACTTACTTAAATAATATCATTTAAGAGTATTGAGGTTATTAGTATTAAATAAATAACTCGAAAAAGATGTGAAAATCTAATAAATTCGAATCATTCAGGATGAGTCGAAATAAAAAGAAAATCATTATATAAATGAAAGAGAAATCTCTAAAAATATTTAACTTTTAATGTTAGACCTTAAACCAACATGATGATAAAAGAAAACTTCAAACGAGATTCGAGTAACATCTACACCTTATTATTTTAAATTTAATTATATCAATTTATTTATATTGAAATGTGATTTATAATTTATTCTTTTTAATTAGGAGATTTTTAAATAGATTATTATGCTATCATTTATTTTGTTTTATTTTATCATTCGCCATACATCTGGTTTACTCATTACTTATCAACGTATTTCAGGAAAAAAATTAAAAGTAGTTAATATAATTTTAAAGTAAGATGTAGGATTTAAAGTTTTGGATATAATTTCTTGAGTGACTTAGTTTCGTTATAATTTAATCTTAATTGTTTTCAAATGTATGACAATTATACGATGACAAAAGAGGGGAAGATAAGATTTGACTTGAGTAAGGCACAAATACCATCCATAAATGGAGGAAGCTTGGACTTTCCACCTCCCATTGTCATTTTATTTTATCATAAATTTAAAGTTCAACTCCAATTAATATGAGTTGAATATTGAATTTTCTCCTAAATATTAATGAATCTTCGTTATTTTTTAAGTTATTGTAACATAGAAATATTAAAAAAATTATTCTTATTACCTTTTTTTGTTTTGTTATGCCCTCACAAAGTACAATTTAACTAAAGTGATAGGAAATATATAAGTTGAAAAATTGGTGCAAGGTTCTATTACTATGTTACCAACCTCTAAACTTTATAGGAATTTTCTCATCAGTTTACAATGTTTTGTTAAACTCGTTTATCAATTAAATTCACCCTTATCGTTTTAAGGATTTGTAATTGATGAAACTAAGAAGAAATTTAATTCACTCCAATACCTATGATAAGAAAAAGGTTTTGATTGAATTAAAGCTAAAGTAACATTAACATTGGGACATATATGTAGCTCTCAAAAGCTACATAATCCAAGCGCTTTAATAAATGGAGTTCTAGAGATAAAACTCTAAGTTTAATATTTATAGTTATCATGCATTACACATACATTTATGAAATATGGAGTCATGAGAACTCCAAGTGAACTGGACTGTAACACTAACATAAATCTTGGTTTCACCTATTCGTTAGGAGTTTGGAGTAATTGGAAAAGAAGTCCAATGATTCAGTAAAAAGGGTGACATTATAATTTAAATTGTAATTTATAAAGGTGCTTTCTTTACACTGTCAAAGACATAGCCACTTTGTGGAATTTCATCAAATCTTTATATATAAATAAGTACGAGTATATGTTTAGACAAATTTCACTGTAAATACTTTTAGGAGAAAAAAAAACGAAACAAACATCTTCTTAATTAAGTTAACATTAGCTTATATACAAGTTAAATAAAATAAAAATTTGGAAAAAAATCATATACAAATTAGTTTATATATAAATTAATTACAATTTACAAAATATTGTTTTCTCCAATATAAAAACTTGTCCAGATATGTTTTGAGTGTTTACTTTTGTTTTTTTTTTAAGAGAATAAGTGTTTATTGTATTGATTTAGCAATGTAGCTACTATTGCTAATTATGGTATTGCATCTAAATATTTTCTTAACAAAAGATCACGACATGACAAAAGAATGTAATTAGCTTTTAAATCATTTGATGGGTGTGAGAATAGAGATGATAGAGAGACTTTGTAAAAGCATAGGAATTTTACATAAAGATGGGGCCCATAAGTTCACCTTAGGAAGGAATATATTCATATGGGAATATATTCATTTGTAGCCCATAAGGATGCTTGAAACTCAAGCAAACAGGCCCTCACAACACTAAACCCAACCCACTTTTCCCACACACTTCTTCTATCTTTTCAAATACAACAAGCCGAAAGTGATGGCCCCTTCCTTTGCTTCGTTAAATCACAAAAGCATATAACCACTCTCCAACTTGTATTCAACAAGAGTCCACTTAAAACAAATCCTTCACTTAATTATATCTTTCAAAACCAAAAAAGAACAAAAGGTTGCCTGAGTTTGTTGTTCGAGTTGAGTTCAGACAGTTAAAAAACCGACCACATGTTTGAGTTTTTATGTACTTCAAATCTAACCCAACTCGTACAACCAATGCTGTCCACTATCTGGTTTCTATATAAAAAAAAATCTCCTCATAATATCGGTTGCTAAATTTCTTTTTATATATCTCTCATTGAATAGATGAAAAATTAATTTCTTTGATATATGGTTTTTGAATAAAGTAGGACTCTCTCACCGTAAATACATTTTGGAAAAATAAAAGTTTATAGACTTAAAATATCTTAAACTAGACCACACATAATGGTTGGTTTAAGAGTTAGGCGAATTTTTTAAGCATACTAATGATAAATTTAAATTTTATTTATGAAAAATTTAATTGTGAAACTATAAATTTTATATTGAGTGAAGATGAATAAGATATATAATATACAACAAAAATATTAAAAAATTCGTCTTAATATTTTAGATTGAAATAATTTTATATGTTACGTATCCGATCTTTATCCCTTAGATTGCATAGTAATTCTCCTTGATATATTCACTAGAAGAAAAATTCAATATTATTTATGGTATTTATAAACAATAAGAAAGAAAACAAAATCAATTATTTTCACATTTAGAAGAAACTATATATAATAATTGTGAGTAACTGGTTCCATGTCATAACAAGAGACTCGTTTATTTATGAATCATACTAAAAATAGCGTAACTAAATAATAAATATTTAAAAGTGAATTTAGGTAGAGTCTAATCACTGTGGTTTTTTTTCTTTTTATATATTTTCAGTTCTTTTATTTCCAATATTAACACACACAATGCAATTAGTGTTAGTTACAAAACTGTGTTTTAAACAATGAGAAATTAAGTTAACAGAAATAGTTATGAGTTCACGACTCCATTTTCCTTATATTTTACATTTCTTAAACATAATTATTTCTATTAATAAAACCTTCACAACCCTTTCATTTCATAAATATAATCCACAAAGTCCTTTTGTTTTATAAGTATAATACACGTATACTTAGAATATTTATCTAATAAAACTTATAAAAATATCTTTTGTTACATATTTTAACAAATTATATAAATCTGTGTATATTAGTTTCAGATCATGAATATCTAATGAAAAAAACACAAATTATTTACTAATAAGTGTCTAGTAATATTAAGATTAAATAAATCATCTCTATTAAATAATGTTTGTTTCAACTGTGTTATTGATTTTATGTTATTTTGTTGTTTAATTTCTTACATAGATAGAAAACTTTATATATATGTTATATAGTTAAGGGTTGACTATGAGTTAAGTACAAGATGAAAATAACCATATTTTCTTATTTGGATTGGAGTTTTTCTCCGTGCCTCCAATCATTGGTATAACAACTTTTTAGGTATGGTTAGATGGCCCCCTCCCTACTATGTACATAGATTTGTATTTGTATATATTTTTTGTGTATTCATTTGTCTGGATAGTAGTTCTGTATCTTTTTTTAGGTATTCCTAATATTCTGGTTTTTGATCTGTTTAGTAGAGTGTATTTTTGTATAGATTAATGTTTTGGCAATTCTGACACTTATTTTTGGATAGAATGTGTTGTACAAGGATGTAACATCCCTTAAGTGTTCCTTTTATTTTATTCTTTTTTGATGTTAAAAAAAATGTTATATAGTTGTCCTGAAAAAATCAACCCAACAAATCCCTTCTATTTCTTAAACATTTCATGTATGTCATCTTCTATTTTATATAAAATTAAATTAAATGCTTATATAAAGTTGTAGTTTTAATATTTCAATGTTAAATAATTTTAAGATAATATTAAAATAAAAAAATAAGATAAAATGAATAAAAAAGTCTTGGTAAAGTAATATGATAAGGGTTATTTCAAGATTATCATAATTAAAAATTATTAAAACATAATCATGTAAATTATTAAAAGTAACTCAACAAAATATTATTTATTTTAGTTTTTTCATCTAATTGAGTCTTTATTATTACGAACATTTAAAATAACTATTTTTAATATAAAAAATATTTTATTTTATCATTCCTTCTTTTTGTTGCTTCGCTGTTATTCTAGAACTTTCTATTTAAGCATTTAATCATTCCAAATTCTTATGGTATAGAAGACATTTTTTGTTGCATTTATAAAATAAAAGGGATTTTGTGTGATGATATCCAGACAATAAAACAAGGATTGTTTATAATGAGACTAAGTTATAATCAGAATATTTTTTTCGGTTTTCAAAAAGCATTTTGGATTTAAAGGTAGTAAGTTCATATAGAATAAGAGGAATTTCGTGTAAGTTCCAAAAATAGAAAGAATTTAAATTAAAATTGTAAAATATGTTGAAGAATTACCCTAACAACTATTGTGTTCATAAAGTAATTCCCACAATAATAATTATGCTCATAATTTATTTATTTATTTATTTAAGGTAGAAGAGGTCCATATTAAAATGCATGTGAAAAATATGATATTGCAGAAATTGAAATCTTATCTTAATACCACTAGTAAATTTTTACTAACTAAAATGCTATTTCGTGGATGATAAGGCTTCATTTCGAGTAGTATACAGATGAATGGACGGTTACCAAATTACAAATGAGTTAAAAGTTGGAATAATATAAAGTATGAGGGAGAGGAATAGAAGGCAATGGAGAGTCTTAATCATCTAGATTTCATTTGTCTCATATCAGATTTACTACCACTTGTCAGTAATAGATTGGTATTTGGGGAGTCAAAGTTTACTAATGGTGGGCCAACTATGCAAGATATGACAATTTTCAATAAATTGGGAATTGAGAAACTATAAACTATTAAATGAAACATATGTTATGTGTCATGGAAAATATATTTAATTTTGGGCAGGAATCCTCCTTTGATAGTTAAATAAGAAAGCATTTATTCTCCTTTGATTTGGATGAATAGAATGCGTTACTATTTTTTTATTAGAAACAAATCATTAAAAACTCAAACAATGGGTAATACGTATTATATAAGCTACTTATATGTATAAAGTTTTTTTTAACTAGATGTTTTCTTTAAGGTTGAATTTTAATGGTCGAGTCTAAGCATTAAAGGAAAGTTTTTCGAATCAACAAATCTTTTTGAATAATAATAATAATATGAGTATAAATAATTTACTAATTAAGTATTTCTTTAAATAATGACATATATTTATAAGTTTTTGTGTTTGTGTGAATTAAATTAACTAAATATATTGAGTTAGTTGTTCCTTTTACATATCACTTAAGTGATTGAGTATTCAGAATGATGAATGATTAGTTTTTTTTCATGAAAATTAACTACTTCACGAGATTTCTTTAAGATTGAGTTATGGATGATCTACACTCCTATTTATCACTAAATGGTCATTATTAAGGAGTCTTAATCTTTGTCTTAATCTTTTATTATCAAGTTTTATCACTAAGCAATCTTGATTTAATTTGTTTGAATACATTGATTCTATTTTGTCAAGCCAACAAAATCATTACATTTATAAACAATCATTATAGAATATATCTTTTAATGTTAGTATTTATGAGAATAATAGGCCAGTGACAATTAAATTATAGTGATACCTTTTGCTCAAAAGCTTGTTTTCCTCTCATCTTTCTTTTGTTATATTTTGAAATTGTTCACAAACATCCTTCATTAGTGCTTTGTTTTCTATGTTCATTAATAAAGGCCAAATATTAATATATTTTGATTTTAAATTTAGCTTATATATAGCCAGTTATCATTCTTTTATGTCATATTTTACTTGTCTTCGGTTTAAATTTAAATTTAATTATTTTTATTATTATTTTACATTTTTTAGTAGAAAATGATTCTTAATCAAGTGAATCTAGAATGCTTAATGGAGATAAGTTGGAGAGGAAAGAATGCATAAGCCCACTCAAATAGCTTAAGTAAAGGACTATCTGAGTAGGTTATGTAGAAAAAAACTTAACTCAAAATATTATAAATTTATGGCCAGACTTCACATAAGAATATATAAATAAGAATATATGTATATATAAAAAAAAAACTAGTACAATACTAATACCACTAGTGATATGTTTTTTTTTTTAATGTTTTAGTAGAAAATATGCTTAAAAAAAATACTTGATTAATTTTTGTTAGGATTTATAAAGGAAGATGTATTCAAAGATGCTTACCACTAAAAATGAATTTAATCCATGTGAATTATATAAATGTGAATGTTTACATGTAAGAGAAGAACATGATGATACAACTAAGAAAAGGAAGTCTAATGAAAAGACAATTAAAACACAAGAAGAAGAGAACAAAGGTAGAAGATGTTTAGGAGAATGGAAGAAGGAGAATATATCTTGAAGATGGAGAGTTCTTCATCTTCATGATAAGCTTAATGTAGAATTGCCACTTGATTTCTAAAAGAATAGGATAATACTTAAACTTAAGATTACTTTCACAAGTGTCTTAAAATATCTCCATTCTCATATATAATCCAAATTAAAAATAAGAAGAGAGGTAAAGGATATTCATAATCTTTCCGAGTCTAAAATTCTATTGTAAATGCAATTTAAATGTGCATAAAATTACATGGAAATCCTAATTCTATAAACTATAATGGTTGGTTGAAAATTTTAACTAAGTAAAGAAGGAACAAATTGAAACTCAAATATAAAAAATAAAACTAAAATATATCATGCCTTTCATGGTGGACTTGAAGAGTAAAGTCAAGTGGATTTGACAATGATGTTTGAAAAAGATGATGATGAAGTTGTATTGCTTGTTATAGCTTTTGTTATATGTTATATGTGTTTGTGAATATTGTACACAAGGTCATAGCAAGAATTCCCAATTAATATACAACCTAATCTTAACCTTAAACATAAAAAATATTTTTGAAAGGTTAAAATATGTTGAAAAAGGTTTCAAGTTTGTTTTACTTAATTAAGGTCTTATGTAATCAACTAATTCGTTATTGGTATGTTCTTATAATAAGATAATTGATTATCAACTTTCGATAATGAATTAAAACTGAGAAAGGAAATTGGTAATAATCAATTAAAACATTTCAATAATGAATTAAAGTGTTATTGAATTTTTCTAGAAATATTGAATAAGAAAATAATTGATTAATTAAGTGTATAATTCAATTAAAATAGAGAGATTATTTATCTAAAAATCATTTTCTTATGAGAATAATCTATTAAAATCTTAAAACAATCGATTAAACATAAATCCTAAATCCTAAACAATCGACTAATTAAGTAGTTTCTAAACAAATTTTCAAAAGCTTTATAAATTGAATTCTTGATTCATTCTGAAAAACATAATGTTAAAATTTATAGCGTGAATTTACAAACATTTGTAGATCAATTAATCCGATTTCATTCATTCAAAGAGTGCATATAATGATTTTCAAGAAATCTTTTAAAATCATCTTGGTTTGTCAAAGTATTTTAAAGGTTGTGTACTTGTACTTCATTTTTTTTTTTCACAATCCTTCAAAGAATCTTCAATTATATCACGTTAGTCTCATATAAGTTGTTATAATATGATGCTCTCATTTCATTATTGCCTCTACTAAAATTCACTTGTTTGATACCACATGTACCAAAAACTTTACTTCTTTCATCTAAAACTCACATTTTGATAATTTTACATAAAACTTTTTCTCTTACACAGCGTAAGTATTTTCCATGCTTTTCATGCAATTGAGAGTATATGACAATATCATCTACTACAAACTTATCCAAGTAAGGATGAGAATTAACATAATTTTTCTTCAACAATAGTATTGGTGCTTCCCAAAGTGAAAAACTTACACAAATAAAATTATTCAGCAATAAATCTTGTTCCAACTTCTTTAACTCAATCCATGTTCAATCAAATTCATTTGATAATTTGTTATTGAAATTGGTCTCACATTTGGAATCAAATCAATAACTAATTTTATTATTTATGAGGCGGCAATTCTCAAAAAGTATTTCTACAAGAATTTGTTCTTAAATTATTTTTTGGTCCAACTTGTCTCCTCTCCTCTAACCTCACAATTTGTTAAGTTTTTCTTTCATGATTAAGTGTTATATTTCAACAATTATATAGCAAAAACTAATTTCCTATATTCAAGGTATCTCTTATCTGGAAGATCTTCTCCATTTTGCAAATTCACTAGTCAATTGCATCTAGATTTGATTGTTTGTAAAATTTGAACGATTGTTTGTCATGAATTCTAACAAACCCACATACTCATCAAGAGAGTATGTTGGTTAATGCATATTGCAAATTAACTTGTTATTCATTCATAATATTTCATAGTTGTTAAAATGTCACAACCATATTTTTGATGGTTCTTGCTACTTGTCTCATATCAAACGTTGGGTTTAAGGTAGTTATTTTGTACTATAATCTATAGAATACTATTTTATATAAAAATTAAAATATTCTAATAATAAAAAAATAAGTTTTCAAATAATCATAACATTTCATAACAATTATTTTCATATAACACACAACACATTGTGGACCTCTTATTTAATAAATATAGACTTCTTATTTAATAAATAGGACCAACTCTAATACCAACTACAACATCTATTATTTCTATTAATTACTTATTTTATTTTCTTTTATCAAACATAATAAGTTGAAGTTTTTTTATAAAAAAAAATCTCAAGTGAAAGCCTAAATAAAATATTATCAAATATGAATGTTAACAGAAAATATGTTTTTTAAATTATTTAAATCAAATATTGAAAATAAAATTCCTACAAGCTTATTTTCACTATATAAACTAACACAATGTTTTTGTAATACATTTTTTTTTTCAAAAACTTAAAAATATATTGTTCAAAGTGTAAATTTTATTTCTCTCTGTCTATAATGTAATTTGCTCCTCATGTAATTTATTTATAGGATCATTAAGTAATCATTCATGATGGTATCCAAAATTAAGCACAACAAACATAAAAGTTTATAAACAAATCACAATTCACATGTAATTTTCCAATTTTCATAAATATTTAATAAATTTATATATTTCCAACAAAACCAAAATTTATATTAAAAGTTGATTCATTATATTCATTTTGTAACACTAAGGATCTTTTTCATATAGTACTTCTTATGATTCCATATTTTCAACACAATTGCAACCCACATCCCTTTCCATGCATTATTTGTACACTGCCATAGGCCTATTGTATAAAAACTCAAAAAGTGGATAATAGGAGATTCATGTCTAACTATTGCATTCCCTACCCACCTGTCGCATTGATCCCAAACTTTTTGTGCCACCTTACAAGTACCAAATAAATGTTGACTAGTTTTTACACCTTCTTGACACAATGGGCACAACATATTCATTAGTTGCATGCCTCTTTTAACTAGGTTGATTCTGGTTGGGAGTTTGTCTAACAATAACCTCCATGCATGCACCAATGCCGATGGAGCTATCTTTAAATTCCATAACAACTTAAAAACTTTAGAAGTTTGCATTTGATCCTCCTTGTTCAACACCTTATACCCAGATTTAACTGTATAGACTTCTTGGTCATCCTCTGCCCACACCTTTCTATTCTGACCCTCTGTACCCCAATGGACTTTAGAGATTGTAGTAAGTATTTTCTCTTCCTCATACTTTTTCCATACGAACCTCTCCCTGCACCAGCCTAAATTCCAACTAGGGCTCCCTCCACTCCTACTTTGGCCCCAGTTGGTAAGGTCGCCCACCATATCGTCCTTACACTGGGAAATCATATACAGCCTTGAAAAATTTTCTTTCAACACTTGACCATCTGCCCACCTATCGTCCCAAAATTTAACACGCATTCGTCACCTAAAGTCCATTGACATCTGCCATCAAACCAATCTCCCTATGTACCCCTATAAAGAATCCTAGACAGGTCCTACAACCACATTGATTGGTTCCTATGGATCATAATGACGTCTAGTTTCCTCCAAGTACCATACTTAGCCTTCAGAACTTCAGTCTACAAACCCTCCTCCGATATCTTATACCTCAATTTCCACGTAGCTAGCAAAGCAACGTTAAAACATTAGACGCCCTTAATCCCAATCCGCCAACTTCTACAGGACTACACACATTTTTCCATTTTACCCAGGCAACCTTCCTGACTTTGGATCCCCAACCCCAAAGGAACTTAGCCTGAATTATTCTAATTTTGTTGCAAATAGTAGTTGGAGCCTTAAAGAAGGAGAAATAAAATAAAGGTAAAGCACTAATAACTAACTTAATTAAACATATTCGTCCCGCCATTGAAAGCATTCTACCATTCCTTCTAGATAGTCTTGTACTAATTTTATCGACTATTGGGTTCCAGAACACAATTCTCCTAGGATTACCACCTATCATCATGCCCAAATACTTAAATGGTATTTCCATCTGTCGACAATTCAAGCATTTTGAGTACATAATTTTGTCTAATTGGGGCAATCCCACAAACCCTACCTCACTCTTATGGAAGTTGACCCTAAGCCTCGAGACCACCTCAAAACACCTCAGAATCGCTTTAACTGCCAAAATGTTATGATATGCAGGCTTAAAAAAGAAGAGTGTATCATCTGCAAATTGCAACAGGTCTACCTTCGCTCTCCCACTACCCACTTCCACACCACAAAACAAGCTTGCACTCTTAGCTTCCAATCCACTGAATCATAGGCTTTTTTGAAGTCCACCTTCACTAGTATTCCACTTACCTTCTCCTTCTTTAGATAATTCACAGTCTCATTAGCTGCCAAAATACTATCCAACATACCCCTTCCACCCAGAAAAGTAGATTGGTTTGCGTCAATAACCCTAGGCAACACTTTCTTAAGCCTATTCGCCAAGACATTAGACAAAATTTTATACACACAACCCACTAGTGAAATTGGTCTAAATTAATTCAAATCGGAGGGGTTGTCCTTCTTAGGTACCATAGCTATAAAGGATGCATTGCAACCTCTAGCGATAAACCCTGTACCATGAAAGCTACGAATAGCCCTGACAAAATCATTATCGATGACTGACCAATTATTTTTTACAAAAAAGAAGTTATAACTATCTGGTCCTGAACATTTTGAACTACCGCATTAACTTACTGTATCAAGAATTTCTAACTCAGATATATTGCTACACAATAACTCATGAATATTTAAGCCATAACTATAATATATTGTCAAAATACCTTTTCGCCTTGAAGAAGTAACAATATTTTCTTTTCTCTAATTCTAATCATAATTATGAGAACACATAACTGTTGTAATTATTATTAGTTATACACCAATATGATTAATTAGATTTGTTGCACTTTTGCATGTAATATAAATGTTGAATAGAATTGAAGACTTATGGTTTAGATGGTGAAAGATTGTAAACCATATAGTTTAACATGGTAAATTTGGATTATGATTAAAAAATCAAGTACAATTAAGATATCTAATTTGACAGCATTTTACATGTTTATGTGTTATAGTTTTGGATTAATTATATTGTGCTCTTATATTATATTTTAAAATTGTATTTTTCAAAACTAAATGATTTTAATGTTATTAATGAAGTAATTATTATATAATATAAATTTTTATGAAATTGATCAATATTAATGCAAAAATGTATTAATACTTGTATTTTGTTTTCAAATTATTAAATATTATTTAATATCAAAAATTGAAATATTAAATTTTATTTAGTATTAAAAATTGAATTCTCAAATACTATTTTTAATATTTAAATTTGAATAATATTTTTTTGAAAAAAATAATTTTTAAATTTTATATGTTAAAATAAATATAAAATCTTATCTTAAAAAGGAATTCAATTATTTTATCTAAAAAATTGAAATTTAAAATATTTTAATTACTTCATCCAAACAAACTATTTAGAAAATGAAAGAAGTTCTATAACAAGAAATTTAAATATCATATTTCAATTTTTTTTTTTGAATTCTTGAAATACCTCTTCCAAACTCAAGGTAAGGGGTATGAGATAAAGAATTAGAAGCTGAGGTCCCCCCCCACTTAGCAACATCCTTATGTATTGATGTTTACGTCCTTTCATATAACCAACCACATGCCCTAAAGTTGGGTTCCATATTACGTTGTTTGTTTGTGCTTTCTCATCGTGGTAACAACACAGGCAAATTTGGCTGTTAAATTTTGACTTCGTTCTCTTTATTTTGAAAATGAATTATGAACACATATCTTGAGTGAGACCTATAGATCTGTCTCCAATTTGAAACCCATTTGGTGTAAAAAGAGTTTATTCTCTTGAAGGCATCGATGAAAAAAAGAAAAGAAGTTGCAAGTTCATGTTTATGAAGAACACAAAATGAAAATGGTTACCTTCTCAATATTGATTTATGTGACCATATACGCTAGAATATTGACATGTAAGTTCCTAGCTAACTCTTTATCAATACAATATACCCTTAAAATTATCTTTCCTCTAATCTTTTTATTAGATATTTTTTGGATAATATACTAGTTTAAATTATCAATCATATTTTTTAAATAAATATTCATATCTTGAAATAATAACAAATAATCTCTTATTGAGGTTTTCAAGTTTATCGCTTTATTTTGTGGAAGTGCATAGCTAAAAGCTATATTCTACTTCCGAAAGGCCATGCACGCTTGTGGAAAAGAATATGAATACAAGTGTACACTCATGATCACTTCGAAGTCTGATTTTAGAATTTGTTTTTATTTTTCTCAGTAAATTTTGTTTTATGTAGGGAAAGTTATGTCAATTCGGATAAGGATGTCAGAGTTAAGGAAACTATAGAATTGCTCATAGAGAAATAGGTTCATTGCACCATAATAATTTGATTAATTACATTTCATAGTTAAATACGTATTGGAAAAATTCACAGAAAATTTTCACTCTGGTAGAACGCAACGATATCGTTCTCAGGTTTTATGCATGTAATGAGTTTACAGTTTAATACGGAAAGGAAAGCTAAATGAAAGAAAAAGAAAGTGAAAGCTGTCACCTTACGTGGCTTGCTACTAACATTTTTTTAAAGGGTTTGCTACTATCAACTTAAAGAACTTAACTCCATATTTGTAAGTGAAAAATCAATTTACATTTTTAAAAGTTTACTAAATATTACAATGTTAACAAATTGCATAACATCAAACTTTGTGGAATTAACGGTTTCATATTATCATGATTATTCATTTTATTAAAATTGAATAGCAATACTAAATATTAAATAATTTATATGTTAATATATTTTAGAAAATATAAATATGTTAATTTTAATTTATATAAATGCCACAATAAATAATTTTATATTTAAATGTTCTATATACTTTTCTAAAAATTGTAATTTTTGAAGAAATATAATTCGATTGAAATATATCGAACAACGTAATATTTAATCATAACTACCGTGATGAATTTTTCTTTCTCCTTGTTATATGTTTTGTTGTATATGGGTTGAACCATATCAAATGTTTTGTTCAATATAATTCTTTTGTTGACAAAAAAAAATATTCCTCTAACATACACTTTCTTCTTTTCTTATTTATGTGTTTGATGTAATAAAAAGATTGTGCAAATAAATTTATTGTATAATAAATGTAAAATTTCTTGAGTTAGGTAAGAATAATTTAAACGATATTAGGCTCATTAAAATCAATTTTAAATTTTGAATCATGTAAGGTCTGCAAAAAGCAAAAAGTTAAGATAGTTTTTACTGTCTTTGCATTTTCATCCTTTTTCTTTCTTTGCTTTTATAACGAATTGTATTAGCTAGCATAGAAGAGTACCTGTCAAACAAAATAGTTTTCGAATCCTTTCCAAATATTAACGAGAGAACGAGTAATCGTGGCTTGAATTCTGAGCCTCTTGATCCACGATCGGATCTTAAGCTTTTGGAATCGATTTAAAAATTCACAAGGAAAAGAAACGAATGTCTTCAATGGAAGTGGGTAATAAAGCATATATCATCATTAATAAACAAATATATTATAGATTATTATTATTATTGGCATAATTATTGAGTTATTGTTCATTACTATTTACGATATGTCTCACTAAACTTTTACATAAACTTTAAGAAAGAAAAATGAAATAACATCTTATATATAGGTTAAAATTAGTTTATGCTAAATTACTCGAAAAAACTTCTTCAGATTATAATCTATGTATAAGTTAATTTTAATTTTTATATATTTTTAAAGTTTTTTCCAAAAATTCTTATTAAAAATTTGTGAAAACAACCTCTTATAGAGTTGTACTTTACCTCTCAATTTTTCCAGGGATTCATGCTGGTACTGTAGTAGAGAGTGCTAATGTAACCGACGACATGTATATATATATATATATATATATATATATATATATATAAAATTTAATATATATTTATTTTATTTATATAGTAAAAGATGGGCATGCATTCTATTACAAATTACTAAAGAAAATTATCTGGTGAATAATAAATATACATGATAGCAGAATTACATTCATCAAACAAAAAATTATTAAGTTAGTACTGTACTATATATTTTAATCGCACAAAAAATTTATGAGTTTATCCGAATATTCATCTTTTGTATGATAAATCTAGTTCATAATGAAAAATTTTAAAAAGTTAAATTAAGAATAAAAAACCTGTTCTTAACAGTTTCAACAAAGCCAATATTTGGCACATTTAACGTTGCTCATTAATCCACACTACCTTAATTATGATGCATGTACACTACAAGTTATATAGTTTCATATATCTTTTTTAACTCCCTGCAAAATTAATTAGAGACGATCTTAGATAAGGAGTTGTTAATCAGGTAAGTGATCCCTGTGAATCTTATTCCAATGTGCTTACTGCGAAAATCAAACCTAAAATACAAAAAATTCTGTCAAATATATGATTGAGAACTTTTCCTTGGTAATGACATAAAGCCAATGCTTTCTATTATTACCAATGTAGCTGATAGGCCATAGATGGGTTCGTACTAATTATTATGCTAAAAAGGGTGTCGTACCACGAAATGCCCCATGCATACATAAACAGCCAAATGTGAGATTATGTGCATAATGCATGGAGCAGGCAAACATAGTTGAATTCATATAGTATAAGAGATAGTGGACCAAATTTCAGTCCATAATATTGTCCATCATTATCATTGCATGATCAGGGTCTCCCTCATGATGCCCCCAAAAGCTCTCTATCTATGCATACAAAATTTAATAAAGGGTATCTCTCTTTGGAATGTAATAAATTATAGGTGTTCAATATAGTAATCAAGGTTGGAATGTTAAAGAGAGAGAGAGAGAGAGAGGGAGTGAGGTGTCTTTTGGCAAAGGAAGGTCTGCATGTTGGAATACTAGGGTAGCTTTATTTTATTTTATAAAGAAATTTGACATATTGAATACATACTCTTTTAAGAAATGCTAGCTCCTTCCATTGTGCTTTATACCTGAGGAGGTAACCAAAGCCGTTCACACCCTTCTCTCCTCTTCAAAACGCACCCTATTCTCCCTATTTTGCATCGCATTTGTTCTTGAATCTCTGCAGTATTCCTCCTCAGAGCCTCTCATCAGAGAGAGAGAGAGAGAAAGTGAGAGATGGAGAGAATGTTCCCTCCCAAGAAGCCCTCAACTATGAATTCTCATGACAGACCCATGTGTGTTCAAGGAGACTCAGGTCTTGTCCTCACCACTGACCCAAAACCTCGCCTCCGTTGGACTGTTGAACTCCATGAACGCTTTGTTGATGCTGTTACTCAGCTTGGAGGCCCTGATAGTACTCTTCTCTCCCTCTCAAACTTGCTTCTTTTCCTTATTTTTTTAATACTATTGTAATTTTCTTTTGTCTGTCTTTCACATGAAAGATACATGTGGTTTGGTGTAATATGCTATATGCATATCTATGTTTGGATGATAATATGATCTCAATGATAATTTGCAGAGGCTACTCCTAAAACCATCATGAGGGTTATGGGGGTGAAGGGTCTCACCCTTTACCACCTCAAGAGCCACCTTCAGGTTTGATCAATACAAAACCATATTTCGTGCTTTTAATTTTGCTTTATGTTTGGGAACACTTTTATGACACTACCAATGTCTCGTGCTGGCTCGATGTTTCTCTTTCTTTTCGTTTTATTTTTCTTTATCTTTATTTTTATTTTTATTTTCATTTGTTGTCTGCATTTAGAAATTTAGGCTTGGCAAGCAGCCCCACAAGGAATTCAATGATCACTCGATTAAGGATGGTATGAGAGGTGACTCTTCTTTCTAGGGTTCCTCAATGTTTTTTGGGTCTGAACTTTTCTGATCTTTACACTTCATGATAGTTCTTTTTATATTGACTAAATCTTTTTGCACTGACATGCAGCTTCGGCTTTAGAACTGCAACGAAACACTGCTTCCTCTTCTGCCATGATTGGCCGCAACATGAATGAGTATGCCTCACTTCTTTCATCTAAATCTTTTGTCTCAACTTGCATGCAAAACGATTTTGAACAGAATAATTTTCCTCCTTCGCCTGAGTTTTTCTTTTGATTCTTTGCTGGGCCGTGGGGGGATTCGGGTTTTCTTGTGGAATGTATGTGTGAACACTGTATGAAACAGTAACTCACACATGGTTGATGCGATTAGGATGCAAATAGAGGTGCAGAGAAGATTGCATGAACAACTTGAGGTAATTATAACTCTATTACCCTTGCAGAATGCTTAAACAAGTGCATATTTGGTTCAACTTATTTTGAGGAAATAATGGTTTATTTTCACTTAGAAATATTTTTGAAAGTAAATCATTATTCCCTCCAAACATGCACTGATTGGGTCTCCAAGACTCTATTTGCGATGGACCTATATGTCTGTACATGGATTTAGGTGTATCTATCTGGCAGGTTCAAAAACACCTTCAGCTGAGGATTGAGGCTCAAGGGAAATACATGCAGAGCATATTGGAGAAGGCTTATCAAACACTTGCTGGTGAAAACATGGCATCTGCGGCCACCAACTTAAAGGGTGGTATTGTACCTCATCAAATTCCTGACATGGGGATGTTGAAGGAGTTTGGTTCCCCTCTTGGTTTTTCTTCTTTTCAAGATCTTGAGAATATTTATGACGGTGACCAAATTGACCTTCAGCACAACATGGAGAAGCCACCCCTTGATCATGGATTTATGTCAATCAATGAGAGTTTGTGTCTGGGGAAGAAGAGGTCCAACCCTTATAGTGGGAGTGGGAAGAGCCCTTTGATTTGGAGTGATGATCTCAGGCTGCAAGATCTTGGAGGACCAGCCTCATCTTGCCTTGGCCCTCAAGATGACCCTTTCAAAGACGACCATATTCAGATTACACCACCAGGATCATTGGATAGAGGCAGCACTGACATGGATCCCATGTCAGATATCTATGACTCAAAGCCTGTGCTTCAGGGTGAAGCTGTAGTGGGGGAAAAAAAGTTTGATGCATCTCTGAAGCTTGAAAGGCCATCACCAAGAAGAGCTCCTCTTCAGGCTGAAAGGATGAGTCCTATGATCAGTACTGGTACAATGGCACAAGGTAGAGGCTCACCATTTGGGTGAGTAAGAATTATAGTTTTAATTAGATCATTTGGTTATGTTATGTGTAATTGATGACTTGATGTGAAACTCTCTTAAATAGTACCATAGGGTTTTTGAATTTGGTCTTGGAAATCAGCAGTTCTTACGAGGGTTATTTCCTCCCTCAAGAACTGTTATGTGGTATAATGCCTTTTGCATGGCAAATTAAACCAAAGTCTTATTCTGACAAATATAATCCAAGCACGCATGAATGTGCTTGAATGTGAGCATTCTCACTTGTAGTTTTTGCAATTTGCAATGTTCCGTTGCTTAGTGACTGGTTTAATGTTGAACTTTGTTTACAATTTTATTAATTCATCTACTTCTGCTGATGATGATCACTTGTTAGATCTGCATGTGTTGTTCGGATGGATGACGTTGGAAGCAAGCAATAAACTTTTCTTCTTTTTATCACATTGATGGTTTCTCTTTGTATCCTATTCCTTCCTGGACCCACCTTTATTTTTTTTAGTCTGACATCATATATGAAACATTCTATGCGTCACTATTAAGCAATTTTTTTCCTAGAATACTATTTCTTTGTTTTGAGAGGTGACACGTGGTACGTTAATATTCACGTAGAAAAGTTCCATCAAAGTTACATACAGTTCCTGTAATAATCAACTGTGCCAAACAAATCATATCATGGAAGCGGTTTACTAGTCTAAGAGAGAGGCATAATTAAAAAAATAAAAAATTAGAATGCGAGCAAACACTATTTAAATAATAAAACTAATAATTTTCTTTCAGATAAAGATAAAATACGTCAGAAGAGTAAGTGGAAATTCAATCATTATACAACTAAATGATTCATTATTGATAAAATGTTTGTATATCTTGAGATTCATGTGTATTTGGACTTATATGGGATTTTTTAGGCGACTTTGTGTGTGTTTGTATATATTATAAATCATCATTAACCTTTTTAACGGTTACTAAATAATTTTAAGTTAGTTGATACAAGTTAGTTAGTTACCTAATGATTGAATCAAATCTCTCGGGAAAATCAGAAACAACCGAACATGTTTTAATTTAAATTATTTGTAATGAAAGAAAGACAAATCTTGGTCTCCAGGCATATATATCACGGAATTTAGAAAGATAGAGCAGTGAAGGAGAAAGGTAAAAGAGAGAATAATCAACTTTAAAATGCTAAGTCATTTTCAAGTGTATGGAGGTACACTGCCAGATGATCCTTTCTCTTGAAGTTCCTAAGAAGATGAGTTGAAGCCGACAGAGAGTATCTGTCTTTCATTATCTTTCCTCTTCTTTACTGCTCTATATTCCCTCTGAACAAGATGATCAAGACAACAACAAGGGTACATCTTATCTCAGAAGATTTCACTTGGACACTTCTACCTTTTTTTTATGTCTAAGAATTTTTACCTTTATTATTAGTTAAACAAGGAAATCAATATCACATACAACCCTATATTACAAATGTCCTATAAACAAAGAAAGGTTTTAAATTAAGGTTATAGAAGCCATGACAACCTTAATTGAGGGCATATATGATGTTGATGCAGCTGCAATACAGCGAGAGAAAGCTTCAAAACCTTAAAAACTAGTAGAGTTTATGACTGCTATTTGAAACTATGAAACTAGCCTCTAGTATGTGTTTTCCACATTAATTTTACTAACTCAGTAATTCTTATGTAACCAAAAGAGGAAAGAGAAAAAAGAGGGACAATCCTTTTGGTTCTGTTGCTGCTTTAGACGATGTGTAGTAATCTTTTGGTACATTTTATTCATAGATATATGAAGACCCTATATGTAGCCATACCTTCCAGAGTGTTAAATCTTGCTTTAAAAGAAATATAATCCATATATACACAAGCACACACACATGCACAAGCCTTCTCCCTGTCTTCCATTCCTCTCTGTGTCTCTTTTTATCTGATATTTACAATGTGACTATGTGAGAATAGATCCACGACCATGAAGCTTCCCTTTCCCAAGGATTAAAAAAAGGGTGGCGCCACAACCTTTATTGGTTGCAGAGAAATTTTATGCACCTGCAAGTTGGCAAGAAAGCTCCCTTACTCCACTAGTGTAGTACTCAGAGTGAGAAAGAGAGAGAGAGAGAAGGAAAGAGGAAAAGCTAATAAAGCCTAAAGGGTAGGAAGAATACAACGCACTTCCATGCGTGCATATATCGAGGAAGCTTCTATCTTTATGTGCACAAAGTTAAGAGTCTTAACATTTAAAGCTGAAGGATGATGCATCACCAAACTTACCCCACCTTCATTTTTTTTTTTTTTGTCACTACAAAGAGTTTTAAATTGTTTCAAAACATTTATTACTTTAAAAATCAGAAAAACATAACGATATCTTCATAATAAATGTATAATTATACTTATTTTTTTTAGTAATTTGATAAGAATGTGATGTTTGGACACAACAATCAATGTTATTATCTATCATTTACAATGGATATTACTATTATTTCAAAGCATGGCTACTCATTTTGATTTTGGAAACAACTATATCATGTAACTGACACACAGTGTTTTCTTTCTAATAAGGTAGTTGAGCAGTCAAGCCTGCACGTTCTTCCATGCACATGTAAATCATTAGCAGTTCAATTCAAGCACTTTGTGTTCAGTTTACTATCCCATTCACAGCTTTGGGTCTCGTAAAAAATTCCCTATGGCTCTCTAACAAAGTAAAGCACAGAAGCTTCTTTTGTCCCCACACCCCTTCCCTTCCCCCTCACAAACACTCAATAGTTTCCAAGAAAACCAGTCACAGGATAAGCAGGCAAGAAACATTCACTCTTTTTTGCTCTTTATTTTTTAGTGGAAAAGAAACCAAACAAAGAAACAGGCACACAATATCTTGCCCTAGCCAGATCTATGAAACATTAGTTTTTCAAGCGCTTTGTCTCACCGCAAACATTGCCTAGTTGTTGCCCAATTGCAGTCTTCAGGTTATTGAATTGAAAATGATATGTTGGGGAAATTTATCTAAATATTATACTACATGATATTATATGCTTTAATGAAAAGCAAAAGGAAGAAGACAAGGAAACAACTTTTGATTAAGAGCATTGATTATCTTAATCATTTGCCTCAAGATCTTCTTTTCTTCAGCTTATATTTTCCCCCTTTTATCCTCACTCTTCTTTCGGTCAAGTTGGCTTTTGAGTTTCTTCAATTTTCAAGTACGGGCCAACGTGACCTAATTTTTAGGGACCAGAAACCTTAATACATGCATGCTAAGTACATTTGTCAAATTAAGAAAGGAATTTGGAGAAAGCTTGCTCCGAGATTGTTGTTTCGTGTTCATTGTGATGGTGAATAGATTAATTAATTACTTCCAGTGCTGATTACCATTGCCTTTATATGCCTTTACTTTGTTCTCAAGCAATGTAGGGCTTTTCTCCCAAGGAGGTAAAACCAGGAAGAAGCGTCATTTCCCGCATACTTGGAAAGTTTAAGACTACATTAATGCACTGAACAGCTAGAGATCCATTAAAAAATTGACCATATATTATTACTTTATGTTAAGATAGCAAATGTTATCACTAACATGTTTTCTCATCCATGATCTCCTAAGTTCTGAAAGACGAAACATGAACGTATAACTACTCTAGTAATTTTTTACTTCAACTTTGATTTGTTTCTTTCCAATACTAATATGATTGAGAATACATAATTGTACTTATGAGAAAAAGGCACATTTGAGTGTGACCCCTTACATATATGATGAAGTTTTATTTTGTTTGCATTCTAGTTATCACTTCTATCTCCCAGAATCGTATACCTAATACGTTAAATGTGTGTTGGCTAACCTTATTTTGAAACAAAATATATAGTACAAGAAAAACTTTTATAAAATAAGGGATTATCGTACAGAAATAATTTAGAACTAAACACATAATATATGATATTCATCAGACATAATTAACTTTAATCAGTTATTCATTAAGTAAATAGTATTAAAAATACGTTTAAACAAATTTCTTCGCAAGAAGACCTATAAAAGAAAAATAAGAAGAAATTACTCCATTAGAATATATAAAAGGGAAAAAATTCTCCATAACTTGTCCAAATGTTTATATTTAACATAAAGTAAATTTTAACTTATAAAAAAAATTATTTTTTATATTATTATTTTCTAGAAGTTACTATGGAGAACTGGTTTAAATATGCCCTAATTTTAATTTAATTAACTATTTGTGGCGTTAATAAAAGTAAATCTTGAAGTTCTCTTCAATATTATACTTGTCTTTAATAAAATCGAGTTGTCATTATCATAATAAGAACGTGTTACTTTTCAAAAAGTTTAGTTTGGGTGGCAAGAAAGAAATCAACGAAATATGACTCTAATGCAAAGTCGCTCTCTCTATTCATGTTTTTACAATAGGCATATAGTTTTATGTTTTTTTTTTTTTTTTTTTTTTTTTTTTTTT
>Ga0209700_100879_pt1 | contig 60531 bp, 32 predicted proteins | sample SiratroredBW_FD_187528 | JGI IMG/M metagenome (GOLD analysis project Ga0209700, IMG submission 187528) | Root nodule microbial communities of legume samples collected from California, USA - Siratro red BW (SPAdes) (version 2) | ecosystem: Host-associated > Plants > Roots > Nodule | place: USA...
TTTTATTTTAAATTAATTATAATAGTAAGAACAAAATTTTGAACTTATAATTTCATTAATCGTCAATTTTTTTAACAATCATACGTAAACACATCATTCAAATTTTTATAAACTTTTTTTTTTTTTTTCATCACCTTTCTCTCAATAAGAGAGGAATCTCACTCTTTCACTTATTCCAAATTCATTCTTTTTCACTCACTTAAATCCATCCTTCCTCCAAACACACCCTTAATCTCACCTCCAAACACACCCTTAATACAAACAAATAAAAATATCACTCTCTTTTTTCGTTCCTTTCTTTGATTTTTCCACTCTCCTATTTTCACTCTTCACTCTCTTATTTTAAATCACAAATATAAGTGATTTAAAATGGTAGAGAATTCAATATTAAAACACATTGTGGTCATGGAATTTATAGTAAAATAATATTTGTAATTTTAGTAATTCTCATAAAAAAAAAGTATTGAGAATGTTGTAAGAAGGGAACTGTTTAACAAGCATAAACAAAAGGCTAGTCATGTGCTTTTGCCATAGTTCTGAACTTCTGATTCACCCAGCCTCGCCAGCATACAAAAGCATAGCAAGCCTGCAATTAAAGAAATGCCATAACTTTAAAAGGAAAGCAAGTACATAGAAAAACTAAAGAGAATGAAGGTTTCAATGAATGGGTTTCTCATACAATATTCCCATTGAAAACTAGTTATACATAAAAGTTTAATTTAGAGAATTTAGTAGAAAGATTTTTAAAAAGGGTTCCAACTACTCATTTCCATGAAACTGATTCTACTTCTTTAATGGAACACCCCCTTCAAGAAGGTCACTTTAAAATGAAATGCATGCTCTCTTTCTAAACCTTTTAAGAAGAAATATTCCAAGTCCTTTTCATTACCTAAAGATGCTCCCTCTTTATCTTTCCATCAACTCACCATGGGAGTTGTCTCCAAAAAAACTCTTCATTATACCCTAGCCAGAATCACGTGTATTATTAATCTTGATATGAGACCCTTTTGGTTGTTAGAGACATGTGAGCACAAAATTATACATAAAAATGTGGGTTATTTGATGTGTTTTGCTTAAGGGTAGGTTATAGTATAAATTTGGTTAGTCCAAAAGTAGGGTTTAATAAATGCAAAGGGTTGAGAGTGCTTGCTAGCTAGTAGCTACTACCATTACACAAATGAAGGGCTTGTAGTAGTTGATTCTGAAAGAACCTGTAATTTCATAAACACAGATTTGGAATAAAAACAGAATCTCTGTCTATGCAGAGCTGAGCAATGCTGCCAGCCTCCATATGTCGTCCTTGTGCCTTCCCACTTCAACATAAAATAATACATATTTTTATTGGAAATTAGTAATTCCATCAACCAACCATACCTTCTGATTTTACCTTATGGAAATATTTTTATGCCATTCCTACTTGGAACAGCTTCAAGATTTTCTTTAAGATGTCTACAAACTGCATAAGCCTTCTCTTCTCACACAGAGTCTTATTTTGAGTTGTTTGTATTTTTAGTTATTATTATTATTATTATTATGAAAGAGACACTTCCATAATAAATTAAAGATTAATAGTCTATTTCAGTTTATTATTTTTAAGTTAATCTCAATATTATTTTTTTAATTTAAAAATTCTAAACTAAGTTTCATTTTTTAAACATATTCATTTATTAGATTAATGAAATTCTCTTCAAAAGATGAGTATTTGATAAACTTATGTAATTACAAAAGGATACTGATAAAGAAATTGTGATTGAGAGTAATTATTTACCTATAATTATTAATAAAAAGGATTCCTTTATAACTATTAATAATGAAAATTCTTTTATGACTATTAATAAAGATAATTCTTTATAACTAGGTAATAGTTTCGTTTTTAGTATAAATATTTCGTTACCAATTATACTCTTGTTAATATAATTTATTTTATTATTTTACCTTTTATATTTTTTAATTGTTTTTTTAAAATTCAATTAACTATTTATAATAAAAAATTACCTATAATAAAATTATTTACATTATTGATTTTATAATTATTTTGCATGAACATAATTTTAATAAAAGAATTTATTTTAATAATTATTATGATAAAAAATTATTTTATTTTTTGTTGTCATAATAAAAAAAAGTGGACAGGAATGCAGGATGTGCATGTGTTTTCCACTATTATAAATAAAGACAAATATGTATATATAAATAATCTTATATCTTTAAGGAGAAAAAGAGGTTGTGTTAAAAGGGATGAATTGATCTATTACAATTTAAAAGAAAAAATTAAGATTGAATATTTAAGAGTTAATCAATTTCAGAAAGCGATTGCCTTTTCTTTTAACTTGTTAAAACTCTGAGAGAAAAGGTACAATAATTTTATTCTAGTTTATTTTTTTCTAAAAGTTGCATCCAATTGTCTAATTGTATCAATCGAACTCACACTATGTCTATACGTCTATGTATATAAAAAAAATTATTAGTAAATACATTATTTATAAGAATTTGTCTTATTTTGGCTTTACATTGTTGCGAAATCAAGAATCTTTATCACTTGAAAAGTTATTAGTTTTGCTAAATTTGATTAGTAAATTTATACTAGATGATAGGTTATAAAGGTCAAGGTAGAATATTATGAATTTCGTCTAATCATGCTATTTAGTTAAAACATCTAATTACGTATCACTTTAATTGGTTAATGATTATACTTCATAATATCAGCCGTAAGATGATGACTTTGTTTCATCTACTATTTACTTATTTATTTATAAAGACCGAATTTTAAAAAAACTCATAATATCTAAAAATTTGTAAAATGATAGGATTGTCTGCCTTTGTAGTCATAATATAAAAATTTTCTTCTGTTAAGAAATATACATCAGAACTTGCTAAGTTACTATTTAATATAATATTTTTACATATTATATATCTCATAGTATAATGATATTATTTACACAAAAGATACAAAGGTTTATAATCTCCTAAACATCTTATCTAGGTACTATTGTCATTTCTTATAAAATGTACATATTTAATAATACTGGAATGGTAACATAACAACCAATGAGTTCATCAATAAGATTGGTAGTTGGTAAAAGGAAACAATGAATGCTCCATCTAGGACTAAAGGAATATCTAGTTCGAAGCGAATGACAATGTGGAGCATCACATTCCTCTAAACGTAATCATATTGTTCACTGCATCAGTGGTCCAATCTGCTGATGAAAATAAGACCGAAATGTTTGTTGTAAATGAATTAAGGTTGTTGGGAATAGTCATTTGGTTTCGATGTATCTTTATTTATGTTTATTTGTGTGAGTCAAAGAAAAAAGAATGGGAAAGTAATATACACATACATGAAAATAATATTGTATCCTTAATAAACAATGTTAAAACTGAAGATTTCCTTAGAGTGAAAAAGCATCAACATATATATTACAAGAATGATTGGAAGTAATGTTTATATATAGCATTAAATGTTGTCCATATTTTTATTTTTCAAAGCTTATTTATCTTGAAATGTCACAATGTCAAAGTGTTTAAAAACACACGTCCAATACAAAACACCACAAGAACTCAACTCCTGAACCCTACAATAGTGAATTGCAATGTGATTGAAAATCTCATCTAAAAATAGCAAGATCACACAGAAATTGAACAATACATGGAACATGGTACAATGTGGTTAGTAATTGGTTAAATGTTTGTTAAGTTTGGAAATTATGTTGACTGACATAAGAATGAACATAACCTTTGCAGGAATTGGTTTAAAGTGAATGGATAAGTTATTTTTTATAGTCTTATTGATTCCATGACTTATTAAACCTACAAATTGATTGGTTAAAATGGTTGACAATTGTGGTTAAGTATGTTGTGTGATGGGTTAAATATGGATATCAGTTGTAGAATCCTTACGAATGTCATCAACCCCATGATAATGACTTGCTCAATCAATGCTCCAATGAAGGACGTCCATTTATGACTTCCATTGCATAATTTTGTTGTTCACACTCTTGGATTTTTACAAGGAATGGTGGTTAAACCGGGTAAATGTGGTTACATATGGTCAGTAGTTTGTCAAATGAGTATTAGGTGGGGAAATCATGGTCAGTAGTTTGTCAAATGTGTGTTAGGTTGGACTACAGTGAATGGCTAAACTATTTTTTTGTGGTTAACACCTTGGTTGGGAAAAGAGTGATTGATTCAATAACTAGTTTTGAACCTACAAATTGATTCATTAAAAGAATTGAGAAATGTGGTTAAATCTATTGTGGGGTGGATTAAATGTGCATGTCAATTGCAAAATCCTTGTGCATGACATCAATCCCTTAGTCATGCCTTCCTCAGTCAATAATCCTACGGAAGATGTTCCTTGATGACTTCCATTGCATGATTTTATTGTTCACACCCTTCCATCGCAAATCAGTTACTACTTTTCTTCCCCTTATGCTTAACATTGCCCTTACGCTACCCATGTTTTGTTATTCCTCCCTCATTTTGTTGTTCCTTGATGGTTTCTTTTGTTATGTCTCTATTGCTGTATTGTTCCTTCCATTGTCTTTCTTCTTTCTTTGGTCGATTATCTTTCATTATCCTCATTGTTTGTTGTTCATTATCCCTTCTGTCCTTCACCTTTCACTTTCTTCCTCTTTCTTTTTGTTCATTGTCTCTTTCAAAAATCTTTCACCTCTTTATGTCATAAACTACCCTCAATTACTCACCAATGACTTGGTAAAATGAGTCACCCCTAACTCACTTTAAAAATTGTGTTCAAGAATCACATCATGGTATAACAAGGGTATAAGTTATGAGGGAGTGTACATGAAATGTTTCCCTGTGAATTTTATATATATACTTTGTAGTGAAATTATTCAACATGAGTCATTCAATATACCGATTATTCTGACTTATGAATTAATCCTTAGGCATCTTCAAGCTTATACACTTTTGTCCTTAACATTATTTTGACTTCACTATCTAATTATACATTTTTATTCAACCTCATCGATAAGTGTAATACCTCTTCCAAATCTTCCTACGTATTAGTGGTTATTTAGATTTCTTGTTTCTGAATTGGTTATTATGCCAACCCATAGACTTTATGGGTCTAATCAGTGGCTAGAGAATTATGGTTCATTACAAGAGATGAAGAGGAGGATCTTATAAGAATACATCTTAGAAGTTTATGTTTGTGATGGATAGCACAAAATTTAACATAATTTGATTTTTTTGGACTCTTTTAATTTGATTAATGGGGTTGGCTTGTTATCAAATATTTTGTTGTTATTGGGAAAGTCGAGGGGAAAACACCGGAAAAATTTGAGGGGAGAAACACTAGGGAGATTAAACGCAGTGAGACAAGAGTCAAACCCATACAAGGGAATGACACCACCTTCAATTCAAAACCTTAAGGCATTAAGTTTGTGGGTCTTCTTTTTTATATGTTTCTCAACTTTCTCATTTTTACTCAATGTGGGACTTAGACTCGCACTTGGATACCTAACAATCTCCCCCTCAAGTGAGACTCCCTCTTCCACATTGGTACACTCCCCATCGAGCGGAAGCATTTTCAAATATGAGTATCTCACTCACAAACGATCCTCACTTATACTGTCGTTTACACACTTAAACGAGACACGCCTTCCTGAAACCTCTGTTAGGAAGACTTTTGATACATGGATCAAACTGTACTCATCTTAGCCGGTTACACAAACCATTGACTTTGATACCGCTTGTTGGGAAAATTAAGGACAGAAACACTAGGAAGACAAACAAGAATGAGACAAGAGTCAGACCCACATAAGGGAATGACAAAACCTTCAACCTAAAACCTTAAGGCATTGGGTTTGTGGGTCTTCTATCTTATATGTTGCTCAACTTTCTCATTTCTACTCAATGTGGGACTTAGATTCACACTTGGATACCAAAACATATATAAATAACTAGGTTATTTCATCTTTTTCAATACTTTACCTTTGATTTGTGGGTTACGTACATTTTTATACTGCATATTTATAGTTTTCTTTCACTTATAATGCATTAGATAGGCATATAATCTTCATATGTTAATGTGAATTTGATAATTGTCTTTATTGTTTCAAGAAAAGAAAACTAGAAGGCCAAAGAATAATGGTGTTATTGAGCAATTGTATGAAGGAATAACTAATATGTTAAAGAACATAAATACACTTATGGAAAGGAAAATAGAGTTTCTTAAGTATAAGGGTAATGAGAGGATGGATGTGAACAATCTTAATTATCTTAGATAAATAACATGTTTGTAGATTTTAATATACTTTGAATACAATTTTTTATAAATTAGAAATTCAATTTCATTTTCTTTCATTTGTTAAATAGTTTCAAATAGTAATCTTGTATTTGAGTCTATTAAGCCCAACAAATCTAAGAGGTGTGAACATTAGAGAGCTAAGAAGCAAGGATCATCTTAGAATTATATAAGCCCAAGTTAACTCTTAGTCTAAGGATCAAACAAAAGTTAAGGAGAAGTCTAGACATTCCAACTATAAATCAAGCAGGTAAATGTGACTCAAGCATGGGAAGCATGAACCAATCTAAGGCATTAATCAAGGTCTACATTTGAATTTAAAATTCAAATTCTTCTCTCCTTGGTATTTTAAATTTTTGGCAATCTAGGTTCTTATATGCGAATTGGAATGTTATTTCTTGGTACATTTACATTGATCTAGATCTACATTTGAATTTTAAAATTCAAATTCTTCCCTTCTTTGTCTTTTAAATTTTTGACCAATCTAGGTTCTTAAACGGGAATTTGAATGTAATTTCTAGGGACATTTACATTTCATTTAGCTTAGGATTTTTGGATTCATGGGGCTATAAAAAAACATTCCTTCTCTTTGTAAACAACTTTTAGATATTAAATGAATTGAGAAATTTTGAAGTTTCTAGAGTTATTTGAAATAGAGTTATCTTTCTTACTCAAGTCTTATCTTGCACCATTGATCAAGTGGTGATGTCATCAATACTTATCTTAGATTTTCTTCAAGTGACTAAGAACCTCCATTATCTCATAAGTTCTTGCTCTCCATTGTGTCTCTTAATTCTATTGGCAAATACTAAATTGTGTTCTTATGTTCTATCTTATATCCTTTGTTTGTGGGTGCTCTTATTTTTTTTTTCTGTGTCCATCTCTTTACTTCTCTCTTGCAAGCAAACACTTCTCATGGATTAAATTTGTGTTCAATAGAAAGTTTTCTAGAGTTGTATTCTATGTTTTCCATTTGTTGTATTATTGTTCTTATCTAGTGTTCATATTCTTATTCTACTATTATATGCAAGTTTTCACACTTATATAAGTTATGGATTAAATTTGTGTATAGTGGTAAATATATTTGAGGTTAATGTTGTTGTTCTAAAATTCCAAAGAGATAAAAATCGAAGTTCTTGTACTAGTTCAAGTTAATTCATAAATCCAATCAGCTAGATACTTTTAGAGAAAATAACTAATCTTGATTCAAGAAGAAGAATTTAGGCCTTAATAGTATTTTCAGTTGTTTAGATGGCGAATATATTGAAAAAGAATTACAAGTTTTAGGTTGTGGCAACGTGGCATCATAGGAAATGGATACTCAAAAGGCATTCATTCATAGGTAACAAATTACCTCTTGTAAACTACTTTTAGAAGACAATGCTCAAAATTTTCTTTAATAGAGTTTGTAAAGGTTAAATCCTACTGACTCTTTATCTCTCTCTGTAGTAATAGAAGAAAATTATGTAATTTGAGTATTCTTTTGGTACGATATTTTTTGTGCCAATGGTACTTCCATATTTGTTGCTACTGTGATGAAATGATCAAATGATAGTGGTTGAAATACAAAGAGGAAATGAAGTGCGAATTTTAGTAATTACTCTTGATGACATATTCGTTGGTACGTAACTATCTAAATCCTTACTCATCCAAAGATTGGTATGTGACTAATCAACACCATTTCACAAGATTTTGTTTCATTAGATAAATTGTGATTCTTGGTTAGCTAATTTTGGTATATGCATATTGCATTTAGGAATTCTTTAGTGTGCTCCTATCTAACTTACTAAAAACAAAAGTTAATAGATACCCTAAAGAAAAAGTCTACGAAGTAAAGTTTGAGCATGTCCACTGTGGTATTTTCTTTCTACAAAGAATGTTGGTTTTATGATATTTGCCTCATGGCTCAAATGGTGAAACTTGATGCATCTTATTGATTTCATCCTGATCTTCCCATGGATCCACATAATGACTCTAAATGGAAATAATATTCATCATAATTGTGGTTTCTCTTTATTTAACAATACACTATCACACAATAAAACATTTATATCATTCTTTTTTATTCATGTTTATTGAAGGAACAAACTCTTCCATAGTGACTATTAAATCTAAACTTTTAAAATGAAGCTAATCACTTTTTGGAAAACCATTTTCAACAAACAACTTAAACAATGCTCAAATTTAGGTTGTTTATCTAAACTTATGAAAATATGAAGCTCAACTATTGAAAATTTATCCTTTAGAGACCAACATTTGGACATTCTAAAAGTGTTCCTTACAAAATATGTTGATTGTACATCTAGAGATAAGATCAATTTATAATATATAAATAGATGTAAACCTCACCTTACAAACTGATTTTGTAAGGTTGAGTTAGACTTAAAGTTTACTTTTTAAAAGAATATTGGGCTTTAAGATTATAACATTTGCCTATGCAAAAAGGATGAGTGTGAGATGCAAAACTTCTATTTAAAGCACATGTTCCATCAACATTATCGAGGAGAAGCTAAAGAAACATGAACTCACTATACCTTAAAGAGTTCGAATGGTTTGCAATATGAAGTGAAGGATTTCATGTGAATTCTACTATATGATCAGAAAAAGACTCATTCGATGCAGCAGGCAGAGATAGTTGATCGTGCTCAAATTCAAGTTTCAATATTTGCATTTAACTTTTTGTAAAAAAGAATGAAATACCTCTTTTTAATTAATAGGTTTTTTATTATTAATAAAAAAAATCTTAAAAAGAATAAATGCTACATTGTAATTTTTATTTTTTTTCGTGTTTTCCTCTTTTCAATTCCTAAAATATATGGTTCCTTTTCTCTTCTTATAGTAAAATTGGATTGTAACCTGATACTATTATATTAAATACCCCATAACAATAATTTACTTGGTTAGGTAATTTACTATGCACAATAAAGCATCCTTTTTATTTTACATATAATTTCAACCAGGGAGTTTGCTTTCATTAGGAACGACCCTGGGCCTTGTTGACTGCTTCTTCCTGCACCTCCAAGTGTTCTTAAGGCACCTCCAAATTTTTGAAATATTCCTAAATTGACCCCTTTGTAATGACAATATTGTCCTTGCTTACATTAAATCAATGTAATAGTAGAGGAAGATGGAGGTGTCTTAGGTGCATTGAATGTTGACACCAAAGAAATTATGGAACATGGACAACATGAGGTGCAATGTGTGAGGGCTCTTTAGCAGCGGCGTGTGTCATTGGTGGCGGTAGAACGGTGGTAGACCAACAGCACACATGTGCAGAGCAGTGGTGGCGACGTGTATTCTAAATTTGGAAGACAGTTTCGGAATACCTCATTCTGGAACTATGGTTTTCGTTTTTGTACAGTTTCAAAATGGGGTGTTTTGGCGAAGAACAGTTCCAGAACACCCCATTCCGAAATTGTATAAAAACGAAAATCACAGTTCCGGAATGGGGTGTTTCAAAACTGTGGTTTTCGTTTTTATATAGTTTAGAAATGGGGTGTTCCAAAATTGTGATTTTCTTTTTCATACAGTTCTGGAATGGGGTGTTCCAGAACTGTTTTTCCGTAAAATAGTTCCGAAACACCCCATTCTGAAACTGTATAAAAACGAAAACCAAATGCGCTCAGTGACACCCAAAATCGCAAAACCCACAAAAACCACTCAAATCATCCACAAAAGGTTCAATAGATCACAAATACTTGACAAATATTAAGACGTTGATGGACGACAGAAGCAAACCGACAACATTAGTAGCAATTCAAAATGATTGGAGGTGTGTTGGAGGTGACGGCAGTGGATTAGAAACAGTGGAGGTGAGTGGAAACGTTTTAGGGTTCAAAGGGGTAATTTCGTCTGTCCACTACTAATTCAGAGTAATTTTGAGAACTTTTAAAATTTTGGAGGTGACTAAAAAAACACATGGAAGTGCAAGAAGAAGCAGTCGGCCTTATTTGGAGGTTTTAAGAGCCAGAGCCCACAATTAAAAAGGCCAATTTTTTTTAAAAAAAATTATGGATTATATTAAGTTTTTTATTTTATGTAATTTCTTTTAATAGATTGAAAATATTATTTTATTTCATGTTTCTTGTTTAAATTAAAATGTTACATGTCTTAAAGTGCTATATTGATTGATAGCCTTTTACTAATGTGTCACATTTTTATAATATAGTAATGAAGTTTCTATTTATTATAATGCTGTATTGATCTATGATAAAAATATTTGAAGGGTTTACTTGTAGGAAACCAGATAAGAAACACAACTAAAATATAAATTACAAATTAGGATTTTAGTTTAGTAGAGAATAAAAATATATGTAAGCCTGAAGTGATATTTGTCAATGGTAATAAAAATAAAATTAGAGCATTTTCATTGAAAGTCTGAAATATTAAAATTATATTAAATATAAAACATAAAATTAATATTTAATATATATAATGATATTAAAATTATAAGAAAAAATGAATAATTCATTACAAATTTACTTAAATTTGATTAAATTTAACTAAGATTATTTAAAAATACAAAATCATCTTTTTTAAAAGAAATTTGAATATTTCCCATTATATACGATGATAGAGAAGAGAGAACACTGATCTTTTCTAATTCACTTTTAGTTATGTTTGTAACACCCCAAAAATAATATATATATATATATATATATATATATATATATATATATATATATATATATATAAAGCTAAGCATTCTACTAATTGTAATTAAGATTCATCAACGTATAATAATCCTTTAAAAACTAAAGTATTACAAAACTCTACCTCTGAATTCCACTAAAACATAATTACAAAACATTTTCAACTTGTTTTCAAATTTAACCTGTGCCTAATAGCACCATTCATTCCAAGTGAGCCTTCATAGATCCATTTGCAACACCATCTGCGCCTGTGTCAAAAACACGATCATTGCAGACAAATATCAAAACACAAGTATAACAAAACAAAGGGTAAGCTAACTAAATTTTTAATAATTTTGAGTCATTCAATTAAAGCACAAAGATTAACACCACTCAAGCATTTCATTCAGTTACATGTATCATCACAATATAAGACACTGACACACTACATACTTGACTCTACTTCTGAAATACTTGTGCATTGAATAGACCCTGAGATATGCACTTGTCATGCATCTCCAAACTATGAATCCACACAACCTCCACACAAATGAATCATCAATCATGTATGATAGGATTAGTCCCCCTGAGACTTTTCTAACCTTGAATCCCAGAAAGCATTCTAATAGATCCTTGGGGTATACAAAGTTTTCCTTTTCTAAAAAGATACCCTTCAGAAAGATAGAACCCATCAAAAGGCTTCTTGAGACATGATGCAAATGTGGATGCAAAACTAGCGTCATGCTCATACAATCATTTTATGTCATCAAACCCTAAGATTTGACATTCCAAGGAGACCAATAATGTGTACCATCTATACAAGGCATCAACGACCACATTACTCTTCCCTTTTTTTGTTTGATGACATATGGAAATTGTTCTAAATGTTCTACCCACATTTTAGATGTCTCTTGTTCAATTTTGCCTGCCCCTTATGTACTTTACTGAATCATGATTAATATGAAAGATGAATTCATTGGTCACTAAGTAATGTTCCCAAGTTTTGAGGACACAGATCATAGCATAAAGCTCTTTATCATAGGTGGAATAATTCAAGGTGGATCCTCTAAGTTTTTCATTGGAGTATGCAATAGAAAGTATCCCAACTCCACAGGCATCACACTCTAGTTCAAAAGTTTTTGAAAAATTCGAAAGTCTTAAAATAGGTGCATGGGTCAATTTGTCTCTTAGGGTTTTAAAGGAATTTTCTGGCTTGTCATCCCATAAAAAAGGTATATCCTTCTTCACAAGTTCTTTAAGAGGAGCAACTATGGTAGAGAATTTCTGAACAAATATTCTATAGAAACTAGCTAATCCATGAAAACTCCTAACTTCTCCTATTATTTTTAGGGTGTGCAATTCTTAGATGGCCTTTATTTTCTCGGGGTCAACTTGTACACTATCTTTCCTAACCTTGAATCCCAAAAAAATGACATGTTCTTGGCAAAAAGTGCATTTTTCAAGGTTGGCAAAGAGATGATGTTCCCTAAAGATTATTAAGACTATCTAAGATGGCCAATATGCTCATCCTGACTTTGACTGTACACCAAAATGTCATCAAAATAGACAACTACAAGATCTCCTATACAATCCCTAAGTACACGATTCATTAATCCCATGAAAGTGCTAGGGCATTGGTTAAACCAAAAGGCATGACTAACCATTCATACAAATCAAACTTGGTCTTAAAAACAATTTTCCATTCTTCTCCTTCTCTTATTCTAATTTGATAATAATCAATTTTAAGATCAATCTTGGAGAAGATATTTATCCCATGCCATTCATCCAACATGTCATCTAACCTAGGGATTGAGTGCCTATACTTCATAGTTATGTTATTAATGGTCTGACAATCAGTGCACATTCTCCAAGACCCGTCTTTCTTAGAGACCAACAACACGAGAACTGCACAAGCACTGAGACTCTTCTGAACCCAGCCCTTTCTTAGCAAGTCGTCAATTTGTCACTCTTGGGAGCTCCTAACACTCATTAGTCTAGGGGATGTGGGACTAAAATGTGCAAAGTGCAGTTGCACTTGTAATTCCCGCACATACACATGTCTCAAGTTCCATATTGCTCAAATCTTGCATTTTCCAATTATTTATAAACTCCAAAGTTCCCTTGATGTGGGCATAGTCATGTAAGCTTGTGGTAGGCTATAGTTGACTCCATTTTGACCTCTTCAATTAAAGTTTTGACTTTCTTAATGAGGAGGGTTGTACCTTAGGACATAAACCCTTAATTAGGCCCAAAACTTAGCCTACCTAATCTTCTATTTTTTATACAAGGAAAAAACTACTCCTTACAAAGATTCTACTCCAAGACTTTAGAAAAGACAAGAAAGAGTCTAATAATGTATCCTCCATAAGAGAAGAGTCTCTTGAAGTCCTTCTTCTTCTTTTATTCTTCTAGCCATGACCCTTATGAGTGGCTCTATATGTGGTCTTCCAAGTGGTCCTCCATCACATTTTTAGAGAGCTTTCAACCAAATTGGATTAAAGAATAGGATTGTACAAGACATCTACCCTTCCCAAAGCTGCCAAAAGATGCGTCAGAATATGTGTTAGCATTGAACAACTCTTTAACGTTTTCTTTAAGAGATATTTGATGTTGACATGTGCTTTGTGAGATTTTCTTGATAAACATGAAGATGAGAACATTCTTTGTAAAACAAAATAAACTTATAAATAATTTCATTAAGTACAATGTGAGTTCAGAAATTGTGTGCAAATTATCTATCAAAAACACTTTGCTTATGAGACAATACACATGTATTATTTTTTTTTGTCAAACAGAACACTTTGCGTCTTTCATGATCTATCTAATTATTATTGTCTTATTCACGAATCATATTCATATTTGCACTTTTGTCATCACTAGATTAAATCAATAACGAAATTAGTTGGACTTTACTCTAACAATAATAGTAAGAGTATTGCTCTTATATCATGTTTGTGATGCTAATTACATACATAAAAATAAAGATGTTGTCGTCTTCTAGTTTTTGGTTGGAGGAAGGGAGTATGTAGTGCAAACCAAGATATGGTTATATATGACTAACATGAAGGTTAGGGATATGGATCAAGACGGGGGAGAGCCCTACTACAATCTTAATATTTTTCAAAAAGAACATGTACGAATATCATCCCGACAAGCAATATTTATAGCATATTTATATGTTGTTTAAAATTAAACAAAATTTCTTGATGGTGGGTCCTTAGAATTTTTAGTCTTACACATTGTATTAGCTTTATGTATATATACTTATCATTTTCTCTTTTGTTAATAAAAAATATATGGTATCTTTATAACTTTGCTTAAAAAAATACTATTGAAAGTCAGTATATTTTAACAAAATTATAATATAATTTAGAACTATTATATAGAAATAAAATGAGATTAGGTTATATTTAAGATTTTTCTTTTCATTCATTTCTTCACAATTATCTAATTTTGAATTTTTCATTTTATACTCGTGAAATATTTCAATAGGTATTACAAATAATACCAATGATAAAAAAATGTTTTAATTCTTCTTTAAATATCATATTTGTCATTTCCTATTTACGTAACAATTTGTTAATAAGTTTAGTCTTAATCAATTCCTTTTTTATTACATAACAACTTGTTAATAAGTTTAGTCTTAATCAATTCCTTTTTCAATGAAATGACATGATAGATGATTTATTACAATGTAAATATTTTTTTACACGTTTTGAGGTCTTATAATTATGCATTCCAAAGATTCCATATTTAATTTTTATAATGCAGGCGGAGACTTTAGGAAACTCATCCACTAAAAAATGATAAGAATCACACACTTCTAATATTTAGTTGTATTTTTGCTTTCTCCTCTCAAGTCCAAAGACTCTTTGTTGAAGTTTATTTTAATATTATCTACAATATGCATGGAGATGAATGATTTTTTTCTATAACTTTTCATATATCCATGTCAATTACCTCGGTAATGGATTTATATTTTAGCCTTCTAATAAACATAACTTGCACCTATTTTTTAAAACAAACTTGTTAGCTATTAAGCAAAAAGCGAACCCCATCTCTGAAACATAAATAGGTATAATTGTACTCAAGGCAAGACGTGAATTGACACTTTATATTTTATACAACCTAATATAACTTTATTTTATTGTAAAATTTCATTCATATTTATCATTATCATATGGATATAATGTTTTTATTATTTAAATAAATTATTAAATGATTGTTTTAAAACTCATCTGGACCCCACCAATGGAACTTTTTCCTTTCTTCTTCACTGATGTAAGGCTACAGTAAAAAGAAAAGGTAACGTCGCCTGAGAGATTCGAACTCTCGCGGGGAAACCCCATGTACTTAGCAGGCACACGCCTTAACCACTCGGCCAAAGCGACATCAGATATTGTATGGAATCTTAGTTATGAATTTGACCTTTAAATCTTAAATTTATGATGAACAAAGTACAGTCCTCCTTCAACTTATTTTTAGCTAACTAAATAAATTAAAAATATTAATTTATTATTTGCTACGATTAAAGACTTAAATAGTATAGAAATGTAAATATAAATATTGTATAGGAAGAAGAAATTATCATTCTTGATTTCCTAAGTTTTTTAAATGAAGATATACTTGGACTTTTTTTTTTTTAATATGAGTGATTAATTATATAGTATGAATGATGATATAGACATGAATACCAATATGAATATTTTAACATACGTAATTGTTTTTACTCAACTCGAGTGGAGATTGTCCGTTATGCTGTTGACAGTAATAGAGTCGGTGACATTGAATCGAATGGGGTTCATTTGCAGAAGACTCTCTGACACCCTTCAAGTCAATAAGAGTATAAAAAAGGTATTTTAGAAGTATGAGTGAGAAGATAATGAGATAGATAGATACTTTCTCGAGACATAAGTGATATTTATAAGACATTGTCATTAAAGATGACATATTTGGTCATAATGATTTTATACCTTTAGAATTACTGTAATACAGTGTGATAATAAAGTATTGTTTGGTAATTGACTGTGGGCTGGGCCGTGGTAGGTTCGGGTAAACCTGGACTCGTTACCAGATAGGTACAGTAATTTTTAAAATATAGGACACGAAGACACAGATCTATATATTACATCACTCTAAAGTATATAAATTGACTATCAAAATTTATGTATTAAAAAATCATCTATAAATAATGTTAGTCAAGTATAACAAAGAATAAATTTAATTCATTTATCTAAAATTTAAAAATTAAAAAAATATATATAACCTAAATATTTCTAATTATATATAAGATTTATTTCTTATTTCTATAATAAGTTAATGAGTTTTTAGAAAATTACTATATTACTTCCTTTCAAAATTGTCATATACTAAAATTGTGTTGAAATCATGTTAAAATCATCATATACTAAAAAAATATATTTTAAATTACCATGTCTTACAAGTATCATAGTGTGTCAGTGTTTGATACATGTATTGGACACTAATACGTCATTTAAGAGACGATGTCCGAATTTCATAGGTGATTAACTTTAAAAAAAATAGTATATATATTATTACTTAGATTTTCTATACCTATTTTGATTTCTTCTTGTCTTTAAGAATACATTAAAAATCAAGTTTTACTTGTAATGTGTATGACGTTTTACTTGTAATGTGTATGACGTGACTTTCTCATAGATTCATTCTCTTACTGATGTACTACCAATACTTTTACTAATTTATCACTAAACAAAGTGTTCTCGCAAGAGACCGGTTGGCTCCAGCAACAACAATGTCTTCTAGAATTGCTCCTTGATCGCTCTTGGTGTTGCTCCAAACGCTCCAAATTCCACCGTCCCAGGAGGGGGGTCCTGCAGGCACTCCGAAGCTCAAGTCAGTTTAGGGTTAGAGTGTGCGGGGATATAAATCAGAGTTTAGAAGTACCTTGCTTAAGGTGACTGAGCCTATATTTATAGGCGTAGTAGTGGGCTTAATGAGCTTGGGCTCATTCTTTTCTGTCATGATTTGGTAACAGAATAATAATGGACAAAATAATAACGAAAATTAATTACAAGATATTCAATTACGCTTTTGCATTTACTCGGATACCCTCGCTTTATATGTAACGCGCAGTTAATTAAGATTACTTATCGGTCGGTCATTAGTTATCGATCGGCCCTATAGTACATAGGCCCCCCAAGTCCTCGAGGGCGAGTAACGACTGAAGAGGATTTAGTATTTAGTAGGTAATGATTAGCTTTGTTGCGTTTGCCGTCCGAAAACATGTGATAAAGGTGGATTTACACGCGCCTTTTCTTGATTTGCGTGTGTCCCATTTTTCGAGTGTGATGTGACAACTCCCTTCATCTGAATTGTTAAAAGTTGTAATAATATACCTCATGGTCTGTGGGTGTGAAACTAAAAAGTCGAGAAGCTGATATAAATAAATAAGCTGATAGAAGTTGAGATAAGCTGAGAATAAGGCTCTAATGAGTTGAGAATAGCTCTGATGAGTTGAGAATGAAGCTCTGATGAGCCAGTTGAGAATGAGGCTATGATGAGCTGAGAATGAAGCTCTGATGAGCCAGTTGTGAAGCTGATGAGCCAGCTGTGAAGGTGATGAGCCAACTGTGAAGCTGATAAGCCAGCTGTGAAGCTGAGAAGCCGAGATGTTTATACACCTCTCGGTGTGGTGCTGAGATGTTTATACACCTCTCGGTGTAGGTCTACTCACAGTGAGCCATGAGGATCGAGAGTCGAGAGGTCTCATGGTGAGCTATGAGGATCTGGACATGAAGCCTACTTTCGGTCGGCCGTAATGATCACGGATCGTGAGGTCTCATGGGGAGCCAAGAGTATCTTAAGGTAAGCTGGAGCCACCTTTCGGTCAGCCGCAATGATCGTGAATGGAGGTCTCATGGTAAGCCAAGAGTACCTTACGCTGAAGCCGCCGTTCGGTCGGGCGTAATGATCGCGAATGGAGGTCTCATGGTAAGCCAAGAGTACCTTAAGCTGGAGCCGCCTTTCGGTTGGCCGTAATGATCGCGAATGGAGGTCTCATGATAAGCCAAGAGTACCTTAAGCTGGAGCGGCCTTTCGATGGCCGTAATGATCATGAATGGAGGTCTTATGATAAGCCAAGAGTACCTTAAGCTGGAGCCGCCTTTCGGTGGCCGTAATGATCGCGAATGGAGGTCTCATGGTAAGCCAAGAGTACCTTAAGCTGAAGCCGCCTTTCGGTCGGGCGTAATGATCACGAATGGAGGTCTCATGGTAAGCCAAGAGTACCTTAAGCTGGAGCCGCCTTTCGGTCGACCGTAATGATATAGAATGGAGGTCTCATAATAAGCCAAGAGTACCTTAAGCTGGAGCCGCCTTTCGGTCGGCCGTAATGATCATAAATGGAGGTCTCATGGTAAGCCAAGAGTACCTTAAGCTGGAGCCGCCTTTCGGTCGGCCGTAATGATCGCGAATGGAGGTCTCATGGTAAGCCAAGAATACCTTAAGCTAGAGCTGCCTTTCGGTCGGCCGTAATGATCGCGAAGGGAGGTCTCATGGTAAGCAAAGAGTACTTTAAGCTGGATGATCACGGATTGTGAGGTCTCATGGTGAGCCAAGAGGACCTGATGCTGAATGATCACAGATCATGAGGTCTCATCGAGAGATGCATGATGTTGCCAATCCATTCCCTGTGAAAACCAAATTAAAAAGATACTACAGGGACTAAATGTGTTATAATAACAAACTTCTAACAGTCAACTATTTAAATAAGATAAGTCATATCTCAAAAATAAAAAGATAAGGGAAATTATCTGAGGAATTGGCTCGTCTGCCAACGCTCATTGCAGGAACAACTACTGGCAATGTTGATGACCTATTAAGAGAATTAAATTGTTGCCAGGGACCATCACATGGGCTCTCAGAAACTCAATTTCCCCTTAAAGGTCACACCTTTACTCAACCACAATCTCTTTCTCACCAAAAGTAACACCTTCTGGTTAAATTGCTATTAGGGACCATCACAGGTGCTTTCAGAAGCTCAATTTCCTCTTAAAGGTCACACCTTTACTCAACCATAGTCTCTTTTTCACCAAAAGTAACACCTTCTGGTTAAATTGCTATCAGGGACCATCACAGGTGCTCTCAGAAACTCAATTTCCCCTTAAAGGTCACACCTTTACTCAACCACAGTCTCTTTCTCATCAAAAGTAACACCTTCTGGTTAAATTGCTGTCAGGGACCATCCCAGGTGCTCCTGTAATGAAAACATCATTCACCTTCACGTTAGGCTTCACAACCACATAAAATACAAAATCATGCTACGGAGTTCCATCAGAATCAATTTGTATAAAGCCACGTAAGACCATGAATTAATATCAATTTAAAAATAAACTCTCAAATTCGGTCAGTCTTACGCAACATTTAGAATAACATGAGTGTATAGAATTTGAATTCTAAACAAAGTATAGAAAATTCAAATGTGTTTAGAATCCTTGGTGTTGGTTGGTCTTAAAAGAAACTGTATCGTCATCATTGAGGATTTTGAAAGAACAGAAAACAATACAGAAACAATGCAAAAGAAAAGAAAATAAAGCATAGGCTAAAATCGAAATCTCGTTGATTTGATGAGCAGTATTAGTAAGTGTGTGTCCATGATTCTTCGCAGTTTGCTAGGCCAATCTCGGCCCCACGGTGAGCGCCAAAATGTTCTCGCAAGAGATCGGTTGGCTCCAGCAACAACAATGTCTTCTAGAATTGCTCCTTGATCGCTCTTGGTGTTGCTCTAAACACTCCAAATTCCACCGTCCCGGGAGGGGGGTCCTGCAGGCACTCCGACGCTCAAGTCAGTTTAGGGTTAGAGTGTGCAGGGATATAAATCAGAGTTTAGAAGTACCCTGCTTAAGGTGACTGAGCCTGTATTTACAGGCGTAGTAGTGGGCTTAATGAGCTTGGGCTCATTCTTTTCTGTCATGATTTGGTAACAGAATAATAATGAACAGAATAATAATGGGAATTAATTACAAGATATTCAGTTACGCTTTTACATTTACTCAGATACCCTCGCTTTATATGTAACGTGCAGTTAATTAAGATTACTTATCGATCGATCTTATAGTATACAAAATAATACCTGTTTTCAAATGTCCAGACCTAATTAAGTACATCTTTCTTCATAAATAGACTCATGAAAATTCAATCTCAAGCTTTGATATCGAACTAAAAAAGAATTATAAATATATTGTGATATTAAAATAAGTTAAATTGTAATATTTTAAGAAGAGAATAAATAAAACTTAAAAACAATAATACATACAAAAATATACTTTTTAAAAACAATATCTAAACTTAATTCAGTCTTATAAAATTAATTTAAAAGATGAAATTTACACTCTCTTTATATATTATAATTTAGTGAGTTACATAGTAATAATTTAGTAAGTTACATATGTTAGAAATCTCCATCAATAAATTATCATTGGTCACATAATATTATTCAACATATATAATAAAGCAATAACAGTTATATCTCCATATTTTTTTGTTTTTTTCTTGTAACATGCATTCTCTTGTATATAAAATTTTATTTAACTATAGAAGGTGACATTAAACTTTTCTAATCAAATTTTCCAAACGAGAGATTTTGGAAAAAAAATTAAATATAATTAATCTAAATGATGCATGACAATATAGTAGAGATTATCATATAACTAATAATATAACTTCGATTAAAAAAAGTATGATAATTCAATAACATCAACCCTATAAATAAAATTTAAGAATTAAAGACAATATAGAATAGTCATAATCTTATTAAGTTTTAGATTTTAGATATTTTTGTTGTTTGAATTACTGGAAGTATTATAATTAATTTTCATGCTTTATTAATTTTGTTGCCACTATGTTAATTCTATTCGTATATTACGATTTTATTAAACATATATGTTTGAATTTTATTTGTAAACCCAATTTTAAATATTTGAAATTTCTTAATACACTCTCATCTTTCTAAATTTCTAAGTGAAGAAAACATTTTAACGTCATTTTAAAAATATTGTTTATATATATTTAACTTAAAATAAATATTAAATAATTTTTCTATTTTTTATTTTCACACAATAATTACTTTATAATTAATTATTTTTAAATTCAATTTATACTCCTTAATTTACCACCAAAGACATTTTAATAAATAGTTATATAAATTACTTTTAATTTTCTCTTTTTACATTAATCATATCTATCACAAACCTTTTCCTTACAATTTCTTTATCTAAAGAATCTTCCTTCTAGTTAAAATAAAATATACATTTTTTCTGTCCCAATCATCTTAAAATATATTTTAACTGTTGATATGAAATAATATTATTATTATTGATTATTGATTATTGATAATTGATATGTAATCTTAATTTACATGTTGTCGTGTCTTTATGATTTATATTAAAAATTAACAAAAATAAAAAAATATGTAAAAAAATATTAAACAGAAATGTTTTTCTAAGAACTAAAATTCAAAACATATCAGAAAATAAAAAAGTGTAATTTAAATAATTTACATCACATTTATTAAATATATAAACATCCATCCTAAATTATTATTATTTGGTGTCTGAGAAAAATCAGAAAAGAAAAGAAAAGAAAGAGGTTGAAGGAAGGAGTAGGAGAAAGAAAAGGCCATGGATTGATTCATTGATTTTGTAGCTTTGAGAGAAGGCAAAGGAGATACATGTCTGTGTCGATAGCGATACCCTCTACTCAGCACCGCCTCTACGCTTCACTCTTTGCCATCGCCAAGGCCAACAAAACCACCATGGCCACCACCAGCAATTCTGCTGGGGCCTTCACCACAATCCAAGAGAAGGTCATTTTCGAGAAAGAGATTAAGAAAAGCAAGTTCATTGCCATTGCTGGCCCCATCCCCGATGAAAAATCCGCCATGTCTTTCCTTTCTCAGGTTCATTTCCTTCACTTTTTTTTTTTTTTTTTTTTTTTTTTTTTTCCTTTTTTTTTTTTTTTTTCTTTTCTTCTTTCGCATTCATTTTTAATTTTCCCTTCCTTTATTATTAGGTCCGGGATCCACGTGCCACCCACAATTGCTGGGCTTACAAGGTACCGTAAAGGATTGTTTTTTAGTTTAATCAAACAATTGCTTGTATTTTTGACACTGCACTATGTTTTGGGGGCCTCTGAATATTTAGTTTTCTTTTTTATTGCCTTCCATTTATATGAATATTTCACTCAAATGGTGTGGTATGAGTGGTAAATGATTTTTCTCTTGCCTGACATATAGTTGGAGATTTCTACTTTCTGGTCCCTTCAGCATGCATTCAGGTTTCTGTTCTCGTTGTGGCAGTTATAGTTCATTCATTAGTTACAGCCTAAAGTTGGCATGTCATGCTTTGCTAATTTGTATACAAATTGAGGGTATTGATTGGATTTGGAAATGAAAAGGAATATCGTAAGTGAAGATCGAAAACACAATGACATATATCATAAAGTAGGTAATGTGTTGCTACTTGTATACACTTTACTATCTTTTGCTCATACGTTGTTGTTGTTTTTCTTTTTCTTTTTTTTCTCTGTATGACAGGTGGGAGATCAATACCGGTCCAATGATGACGGTGAGCCTTCAGGAACAGCTGGGAAACCAATACAAACTGCTATTGATTCTTCAGGAATAGACAGAGTAATGGTGGTGGTGATCAGGTTAATCTTGACCTTATATTTCACATGTGCATATTAATGTCTGCAACTTTGAATTAATGAATTGTCTGGGTTTGCATATGTTTGAAGTCTACCACCGTCCCCCACCCCCTCACCTGAAGCAAAAACAAAAGAAACTTATGTTTTGACACCCTAATGAAATTAAGGATTTTTCCCCCTTTACGAAGTCCTTCTGTATTTGTGGGGGAATGTGTGTATAAAGTTAAGTTCATAATGTAGAATCCATTTTGTGCTTTAGCCATCCCAATCTTCCTCATAGTTGTGTTAATGATAACATAATCATGAAGAAAAAAACAAAGTGCATTGTAGAGAGGAAGTGAGTTTGTTAACATATTCAAATTGAATAAGTTAACAATATAAAGAACATTATGAAGAGAGACAGGACGGGATAAAATCACACTACCAGAAAAATTAGCCATAGAATGTTGACCATTTGGAAGAGAAACATATATAGGTTGAAACATAAAGAGGATGCTATATGGTTAGTATCTCCTGAGTCCAAAATCCATGGACTAGGAGAGGTACCTGAAGTTTGAGGTGAAGTGTTAACACCATTGCTGCTGACCAAGTTGGAAGTAAATGTTGTGGCCGTAGGGGCAGTGGAAGGGCAACCGATGCTTGAATTTGTTTATCACTAAGACTTGGTGCAGTATGGTTATGGTTATCGGGGGAAGACGTAATCATGTTGGAGGCGGATTTTGTGGTTCAATAACCTGGGGGAAAACCATGCTTAAAGAAGCATGTTTTCACAGTATGATTGGTCTATTTGCAGTGAATGCATTTCTTATTTCTTGTCATTGGATCGACCTCTTCCTATAAACTTTGATAAAGGCTGAGTTTGGGTTGCCAAAGCTAAAGTTTCATGTAAAATCCCAATTTTCAGTTGACATTGTTGTTGGACCACCTTAGAAAAACCATTAGTAGCAAAAGGTAGGAGATGAAGAAGCAACATTTGAGATTGGACTGTCGAGTAGTTGTTATCTAGCCATTGAAGAAAGTACAAAACAGAAGCATTGTCCCTGTATTGTTTGACACCACACATGTGTTGTGCAAGAATTAGAGTCACATGGTGCTATTGGGTGAAAGTTGCGATATTCTTCCTGAAGAATCTTGCATTTGGTGAAGTAAGTGGTATTAGAGGAATCACCTTGTATGAGAGAAATTATATCAGATGAAACAGGAGATTCAAACATTGCCACCATGAGGAAAACATTGTACGGGTTCTTGCTATCTATTAGAGGCGATATCAAAATAGATGATACTGTGAGCAATTTCTGGGGAAACTGAACGGATGAGCCAAGAAAGAACTAGGGTAATGCAACGTTTCAACAATGTAAACTGGGAAGCATTTGAAGCAGGTTTCTTGATAGTGCCATCTACAAAAGAGAATTTGTTCTTCACTTCCAATGCTGTGGCCATTGAATGGGACTAGCTATGATATGATAATTGGTTCCATCAAGGACAAGGGAAACAAGAATGTGGGATGAGTTTTCATTAGGATGCATGTACTTGTTGCTGAAAGCATCAAGAGAGGCAGTGAATAACCAATAAGGAGAAGGAGATGGTGGGAAAAGGAAGCAGGGTAAAAAAGAAGCTTAAAGATACTGTATTAGAGGATTTTACCAAAAGAAAAAATGAATTGCATTGAAAAGGAAAGGGACTTGTATAAAGTTTTGATTACAAGATAAAAGCAAAACTAAGTACCCGTCATCTAGCAACAAAGCTATCAATAAACTTAAAACAGAAAGCTAACTATAAGTCTTATACATTACCAAAAACTTTAAGACTATCGGTGGCATTTGCTTTTTGATGGTTTTGTACATAAGCCTGTGTTATGTGTAATAAGCACTAAGATGTTTTGCTTTGATGCTGGATTTGGAATATAAATTTGTATTGTTATCTATATTAAATTTCAGGCATTTTGGGGGTATCAAATTAGGAACTGGGGGATTGGTCAGGGCTTATGGAGGAGTTGCTTCAGAATGCTTGAGGAATGCCCCAACTTGTCTTGTGAAAACAAAGGTGGTTTTTTTCTTAGCCACGATGCATCTTTAGTTTTAGCTGTACCCATGTCCCAGCATTTCACTTTCTTTAAGGTTTTCTGAACTCATTATGCTTGCTTATGGTGTATCAATTTATGTATAATCTTGTAAAAAATGTAGGTGCCAATGGGTGTAGAAGTGCCCTTTGACCTACTTGGAGTTCTCTACCATCAGGTTAGTTCTGGCAGATGTATATTGATAACTTCCTGATATTGAATGATTTCTTAAGTTAGACTTGAATTTGACTGAAAAAAACTAATGTGAAGTACAAATTTGGATATTCATGTTTTTTTGTTGCAACAAGTCCTGCGAATGATTGAACTTACATAAATTTGAGCAACACATTTTAATTTCTACTTATTCACCCCTTGATGTTGACCTATTATGAACATGTTTGGTAACATGGTGAGGTGAACTCACTGTGAATTTCTAAAGCAATAACTAGTTACTTTCGTGGTGACTTCCCCGTGATTTTATCATCAACGTGGATTCCTACAGCCAATACAAACACATTATATGTCTACACTTCATTGGTAACCCCTCCATTTTAACGTTTTTGCTGGAAAGAAAAATTACTAGTTCAGAAATCATAGGCTCTCTTTGATTTGATTTCGTTAGTTCAATTATATCAATCTAACTGCTGGTACTTGTGTCTATTTATAGTATATCAATTTATAGTACATAAGTAGATACAAATTTTACTTTATAAGTTGATTTTTAATGTTAAATTAGATTTAAAGTCTGTTGTTCAAATTACCACTAATATTTTTTTCTTATTGCAAGCACTATATACAACTGTGTTCCGATTCTAAAAGTTTCCGCATCTGTTGCTCATTTCTTTTTGATTTTTTTTTCAGGTGCAATCTTTTCACGTGGAAGACATCAAGCAGGATTATGATACCGGTAAAGATGGCATATCTATGGTTACTTTTAAAGTTGATTTTGACCAAGCTGAGAAATTGGAGGATGCACTAAAAGCCAATTGTAGCAGAGAATTGAAGTTTTATAAGCGGTGAAAAATGATCACGTCAGATCAGACTTTTGGTTTTGATTATATTTTTCTCATATAGGGAAGATACTTCTTCACCTAAGATCAGACTAATTTAAAGAATAGTTTAAAAATTAAAAAGCAATTGTTTGTAATTTTACTAATAATGTTACACAATTTGTAAATTCAGTAGAAATTATATCAAATTATCTAGAGTTTAATTTATACGTACAAAATTTTACTCTTTCTGAACTTATAATTTAAAAGCGACAAAAGAGAATTGTGGAGTCAAATGTAAATAAATTTTAATTACACTCATTCTATTTAGGGATCCTATTTTAAAAATACTCCTCAGTCAACTGGGGTTTTTATATTTAAAGATTCAAATGTATTTTTGATATCAAGTTTCAGTGAGAGACATTCTAGAGAAAAAGGATAATTTTTTCTGTTCAAATAAAATTACATTAACTAGTTTTATAATTAGTGTAAAGGTTAATTAATTTTACTACTCAGATACCACCACTCATTACTTACCGTGCTTCATTGTTAGTCACCTTCGAATGATCTCAACCACAGTTTTTACACTACACACCATAGCAGTATCACAATGGCCAAATTATTTAAAGTGGTTATCATATCAATAAAACAAGACTCATCTTCATTTTTATGGTCTCTTGTTGCATTCAAAATTTTATCTTACAGTTCAGATATTAGTCTATTGATTAACCAAGAAAAACATAAATAGATAAAATTTTCAAAATGTTTACATACTATTCAGATTCATTTCATTATGGTCCCAAGAACTTTGGGTCTCCACGAGTCAAAGATTCTTTCATTATGAAAAAAAAAAAAAGTTTATGTATGCTTTTTGGATGGTGTACAACTTATCTATATGCTTAAACTACCAAATTAAGTTTTGCCCAGGAAGAGAATCATAGCCCTTCCGAGCAGGTATTTGTAAGACCTCAAGATATCTGTTTCTAAATACCAATGCAAACTGTTTCATAGACAGACTATTACACCAAAATAAAGAATTCATCATGTATCTGGCAGAAGCAGCATTGCAAAACAGCAAAATAGAAGCAATGCATGATGATGCCCCTTTTCCTACAAAACCAACAAAACATGATGCAAGCCCTACAAAAAGATTCCCCTTTTAGGTTTTCCCAAAATGTGTGACAAGAACCATACAAAACCCACCAAAGATTCCCCTTTTCAGGATTTCTCACATACCAAGTTGTAGGCACTACCTTCCCTCATCGTTCTCCAACCCGTCGGAATCCGAGAGAGAATGGGCATCAACAAAACGTTTCCTTCTATTCCTATTAGCCAATGTTTTAACCCTAAACCTCTTTCGCATCCCATTCTCCTCATCACCAAAACTACGCCCTTCTCCAAGAGGATACCTAACCGCCAAACTCACATGGTAACAGTAGTACTCCTCCTTCCCCGCCACCACCGACTCCGGCGGAGGGGGCTTCACGGCCGCGCCGTGAAACGTCTTCTTGCAATTGGCGCACCTCAGCGAGCAATCCTCGTAGCAGCTCTGGTATTCGTGGAGGTACCAGCAGTACGGGCACATTGTCCAGAACGAAGAAGGCGCGTCTTGAACCTTGCTGTCAAAACTGGCCTTTTGTGTGGGGTCGGAGAGAACACACCAGGCTTCGCGCACGCGCATGAGGGCCTCGTCGGCGAAGGGAAACTTGTTCTTGTTAGGGTCCAAGAGACGCACTAGGGTCTTGAACTGTTGTCGTGCAAGGTCGCGGTCCGCGGCGGCGTCGCCGGGACTGAGGCGCAGGATGGAGTACCAGTCGAGCGGGTCTTGGCGGCGCTCTGCGGCGGCGAGAACGTCGGCGACTGCAAGGACTTGATCGATTTGGAGAGAGGCATTTGGGTCGGATCTGGGGATCTTGCGAGTGAAGTCGCGACAGGTGGTGAAACTGCGACGGCTGAGAAGGGACAGAGCTGGGCGAAGCAGAGAGAGGTTGTCGGAGCCGCCCGTTTCCTCCGATGTTGCATGGTTGTCTGTGTCGGAATTTTCGTTCATTCTCTCTTTCGTAATCTCACACGCTCACACGCTACACACCCGAAGGAGCCGAAATTTTGTGACCAAATTCCTCGTTTTATACTGTCCTTTTGGCAAACCTCGTTTCGAACTTTTTAAAATTTCACCAAATTTAATGGTTTACATTCATTTTAAATTTTTAAATTTCTATTTTTGAAATTCCACTATCTCAAATGATAAATTCTTTTAATTTTTTTACCAACTAGATATTTATGATCTTATTAATGTTTTCTTAGCAACTTTGAGAAATTAGATCATGTATCTCCTATATAACAATCCTTTTGGTTTTCACACATTGGAAAGATTCCTTATTATTTTTTTGTTATAAAGCTTTTAACATCTTAATTAAGTGAAACCTTAAAGTTTCATCAATTATCAATTATCTCCCATCATATGAAAATGCTATAAGAACAAGAAAAAAAAAACAAAGATTAAAACAATAATCTAAAGTGTTCTTATATTTTGTGAACTATTGTGTTAAGTCTTGAACAATTGAAAATAGTTTTAAAATGGTTAAACATTTCATCAGTAGTTTCTTATTAAGGCATGATGAATAATTCATATTGGCTAGTCAAGCTTTTCCATTTTGATGTTGGTAGTGTCTTCTTCATACATGAGATGAAAAGCATCTCACAACTTTTGGGTGTGTTGCATTCAATGACCTTGTACTCATGATTTTTTTTATAAGATATCACACCTATGAGTTGAGTTCTATATTATACGAATTTCTACATATTGAGCCTTTTGTAAAAGGCACGAGCAAATAAAAGAAGTGGTCGAGTTGAGTTATAAATGTCAGAACCATGAAAAATGTCTAATGTTCAAGAATCTCATAATTTTGACAAATAATGAAGATATTAAGCTTTGATAAACTAGTGAGGTTGTGTTTACTATTACAGTAGATATTATCTCTCTCACCTTAGATGAAAAAAAAAAAATCAAATAGTAAGATTCAAACATGTAAACTTGGACTTGCACAAACATTATTGTAAGAAGTGCATCCAAAGCTCATTATTAAGATAGTGTGCGCAATGCTTTATAAAAAAAAAATTATTCTTACATTAAATAAAGTATTAACACTCTTGTATTGTCTCTCTTTCTGAAAAAAATTAATGTTTCAATTTAAGAGGTTGTTATAAAATATAATAAGCATGGATTTTTCTGAATGTGCTCCAACATAAGCCAAAATAGTAGGGGAGACAAGGAAATCATACTAAAAAGAGGACAACATGTGCTTCTTTCTCTTCTCTGGAAATGGATAGGTAAAAAAACAACCACATATCTTGTCCCCCAAAAAGAAGATTTCTGTACGCTCACTCCCTCCCAAGAACCGATCATCTTTCCAAGTTTATAGTAATATGTTTTTTAGTTCTTTCCAAGATTATAGTAATATGTTTTTTAAGCTCAAATATACGTTCTTGCTGTTAAAAAAAAAAAATACGTTCCAAGTTCTTATTCTGGTACTAAACTTTGATCTAAGGAAACTTTATTCTTAAAGTTGTGTTTATTACTGTAATTCTTAAACTTTGATCTAAAATTTAATGTTCGCTCTCAGTAAATTGCTGTAATTTTTCAAACACTTTCAGAAGTTAAAAATGAATTTGTATCAATCTTTAGTTTGAATTATATTATTATCAAGAGTAACTTCTTGTAGTAAAGAGAAATAATTAAAAATACTTATTTTGTAATCAATTTTTATTAATAAAACTCTTCTAAAATTAAATGAAAACTAGTAGTCGGAGAAAATAAGTAAAATCAATATAAATACTGTTAAATCACATGTTCCAAACTAACTAAATCATTTAATCTAATTCAATCTAGATTACTTTTAATCAAATTGTATTAAATTAAATTTATTGAATTCAATTCAAACTGAATTATAATTGTAATTACTACGATGTGATAAACATACAATTCACACAATTTTTATTTATTTCTCCACATCATCTAATAAATTTCAAACTTCTCTCTTTCTCTTTGATGCAAAATTTGCTACACAAGATTTCTCGTTTACTTTTATGATCAGATCAAACAATTTTACATAACAGAGATCCAGACTGAACAACAAATACTTCTAATATTTACTGCCAGAAGTTCACTACGATTACAATGGTTGGAAAATCAGTAAAAGATGCCAGGGGCTAGACAATGAATATTATATTTTAAAATCGGATATGTTAATCGAATCTGATGCTGCATCGTATACACCAGTTTGAACTGAACCAGAAACTGCATTTTAAGCTACTTGCATTAACTACCCGAATCAAAACTGCAGGCGAAATATACTAAAATAATTACTGCTACATACAAACATAAGGTGCAAGCAGAGTGAGAAATACAATACCACAGGCACCACAGGAGATGAAGTAAAGAATAATGTGGCCATTCAAAGGTCACGTTCTAACATCTTTGAGTGCACCCCCCTTTTCGAGCTCGCTGACCAAATCCTTAAGCGATGGAACCTTTGTAGCCAAGGTCCTATATAATCTAGAATAACGTGCTCGTGTGCCATCTGCAGTCCTTGCTAGAGCGAGCAAGCTTAGAGCCTCGGGTAGTTCATTAAATACTTGTTTCATATCCTCCAAGTTCATATTTTCCAAAATGGAGGGTCTAGGGGCAACCCTCACAATTTCACCACCTTTAGGTTCCTGAACTCGTGCATCAGCTTTAATCACCAGTTCCGAATTAGAGTTTGCACCACATTTTATTATAAAGGGTAATGTTGAGCCAGTATTAAATTGGAGTACATTCCACTGGGCAACGTCGGTTTCAGATCCAGAGCTCAGGTCTGTTGATGGCTTGCGACCATGAGATATATCTTGAATGGGGTCATCTTCTTCAGGAATTGACTGTATCATAACAAAATAAAGGATTCAAACATTAAAAAAAGTCATTCCAAATTAATTTTCATCAGTTCAGCCCTTTAGCATATAACTAAGCTACGGACCCAAACAACAAAATAAACAATTTTGTTCTATTTCAGTATTGATGATTAATGAAAACTGTAACTAAGACAAGAAAGGAGTAGGTATACAATACACAATATTTTGCATACCTCTACCATGTAGCGAGCATCTGCAATGTGCCTCTGAGCACATGGATGATCAATTTGGAGAAGTGAAGGCATCTGTTCTGTTAATTCATCAAGAGAAGCAAGCATCGTCTTTTTCTTGCTTTTGCTCAAGATGTTCACAGAAGAAAGTCTTGTTATATCCTGTTTAATTTATGCCTTGAATTATTAATAAACATCCAATTAGTTCACTAGCATTTGAAAATAGATTTGAGCAATAATGTAAGAACCTTGATTTGCTTTAATATGCTATCAAGCGAAATAAGAGACGCTAATCGTGCATCTTCAGCTGCAGTAGAAGGATTTTGAATAGGGGAACCTCCATTTTCTAACGTTAATAAAGCTATATCACTTTTCATTTGTTGCAGAATCTGATACAAGGAAATTGAAAAAAACAATGTCAGTGTATGATGAACAAATTCATTTAAGACAACAGAGAAGTAAGATCCTGCATCAATTGAATCGCTACAACACTGCCAAGTTTCTAAAAGTTTGAATTTTTTTTTTTTAAAATTCTATCATGATTTTAAATTATTGTCTTTGCTCTTCCAGCATTGACGGGGAGAGCAAGAATGATGAAATAAAATGTTCACTAAGAATTAGTCCAACAGTTCCACTGATGAACACATAATAGTGGCTAATATTAGTAGACTCGAGCGAGCCCTGTTTTTGTCCTCCACAATATCAAATGCACACAATTTGATTTATGTCTTTGTTCTATACCCAGTTGGTCAGTATAGGTTGAAGGGAGCTATTTATACAACTAGAATTTGTTGCAGATACTTGGTCAGAAGGCAACCTTATCATTACATCAACTCTCAACCTCTAGTGTCAAAATAAAAATGGTGTTGCATTATAGTTGGGGGCTATATCAGCATTTACATGCAATTTTTATCTAGCAACTAATACAATGACAAGCATGAACTCAAGCAGCAACTGAAGATATATATGTTGATATAACACAATTTTGGCATGCATAACTGTATGAAAAAAAAAAAAAAAACAATGCACCTTTCTTCTTTTATGCTCAACCGATTCCAGAGCTGAACGTAGCTTAGCTACTTGTGCTGCATCTTCAGCCTCCTCTGTGGCCAAGGTACCAGCAATATCCTGTCAATCAAATATCAGAAAACAGAAATCCAACACAATGAAAAAATAATTCACTCATTTCTTTTTGTCTAAAGTATACATCCACAGAACACAATCTAATCAAACAAATCACAAAAATGTAACTTCCCATGGAAGGAAATGGAGGTCTGCATTTAAATATATGGTCATTATGCAAGTTGCACGTAAAAAATTTGGGAAAACGATGTTGTGAAATTTTAAGCAGAAATCCTTTTTCTTTTGTCAAACTAACACAGGACTTAGATTTTGAATTTAGTATGACAGTTAAAGAAAAAAGAAGACTAAAGTTTAAACTAGATTGATAGAAGCTTCGAAAATACTCCATCCATATAAAACATGCCAAAACAAGTAGCTGGACTCGGTCTATTATGTTTAGAACAATTGTTATATTTGAATGTGACAGCTGTATGAGTGTCATCTCTCAACAAAAGTCCTAAAGCAAACAAGCTTCTTCCAATAATGAAGAACTTATGAGGCATGCATTTATAATTCATTCTACACACACAGAACTAACGTGTGCATACCTTCAAATGTTGTAGTTGAGAAGTATAGACCCGTTTTGAATATTCAAACAATAGCTGGCCAAGGGCATCAGTATGCGGAGGAAGAGCAGCACCAAGTCCAGCCATCCAACCATCCATAATTGCAGTTGAAAGAAGTTCCAACTGACCAGTTGACCCCCCCGATGCATCATCCCCAGTTACTGATAGAAATTCAAAATTCTCGGCAAGCCAGGATCTAATTTGGCGCTGTAACTCACCAGCAGGTGTATGTACAAAGAGTGCAGCAAGAGCTTTGTTCCCCATTGCAAAACTTTTGGCCTCCTCAGTAATTTCCCTAAGCTTTCCACCAGTTACCTGCTGTCTCCAGATGTCCTGTTCAGTTTATTTCAAAATGAAACAGAATCATGTGAAGTAGGTTCAAACAATGTAAGGTTTTTTCCGGATATGTACCAGAAAAGAGAAAAAAAAAAAAAAAAAAAAAAAAAAAACAAAAACACACAAAACCGACACAAACTGAAAGAATAAGTGGCATGTCTTGGTGGAAACTTTGAAGTTAAAGAAATTTTTACTTTCTCAGCCTTCACTCTTCAACCAGTTATCAATATAGCAGATAACAGAAGATAGGACACTGATAAATGGTAAAAAGGCATTTATAATGTTCAAAGATCTAAAGGAAATCTCAGGAGAAACTACAATTTCCTTCCTCAATAGTTTTCACACCTTAACTGAGTTTTTCTGGTAGTTAATATGAGCAGCACTAAGAGAGATATAAAATTAATAGGTATTGGCAGCTACCTCATCAATCCCACGTATCTTCAACACAACAGATGAAAACTTTGATTTCTTTTCTGGCTTTAGGTTCACTTTAAATCCTTGGATCTGCTCGTCAACATATAGCACAGGAGACCTACCAGGACTACTCCCTCGGCTGGAACTTCTACTGCGCCCAGTATTAGTCTTCTCAAGAAAGCACTCAACTGGCAAAACCTTCCAATTCAATGTGCAAGACATAATAAATTAACAAAACGCATGCCACTAGAATCAGTAAAAATCACAAATACAAAGCACGGACTTATTGGAAACTTTTTTTTTTTCTTTTGAAAGGGAAATTCCATGGCTTCTACTGCTGTTACCTTAATTGATTGCAACTCTGGGGATCTTGCAAGCAAAGATCTTATATACAGAATTCTAACACGGGAAACAAGCATGGTGTCCATTACACGTTTAGGTTCCATCTTTCTAATAAAAGAGAAAACAGAATCCCTAATTTCAGCAAGAATTTCATGTTCCCGAGAGGCACCAGCTTTGATGACAGCAGCCAGAACCTGCAATCATTGAGATATGCTCATAAAAATTTAGCCTGGAATTGGTGCAATCAACCTCATTTGTTATTGATAAAATTGTATGTACAACCTCTTTTTGATGTTCAGTACATTATCATTTCAAGTTATTATAGTATGGGAGCAATTCCAGCTGTACATATTCTCGTAGTAAATGTACAAATTAAAATAGCACAATATAGGAATTGGAAGTTAGTATTACAAACATAGAAGTATAAATATTATGTACAGTGCTTGATAGAACAAATTCGTTTTCCAGCACACTATGTTCTCTACCATTGTTAACAACATATGTTAACATGGTATCAAGAGTTTTTTGAATGAACTTAGGTCTCACTGCCCACTATAGGAGGTTCAGAATCCTCCAATTGGCCTATCCTAAAACTCTGGCAGTGAGGTGTGCTGGTATCACAGGCTTGTCTCCAGGGTTCAGTCCTCTCTCACACGTCAGCATGTGACAGCAAGGAGTCAGTTGTCCTTTGGTTTCTTGCCTCTAATGGCAGAAAGAAATGAAACACTAATGATGATGCAATTCTGATGGAGACAAAGATAATTGAAGGTCGATGCAAACTTTTGCTAGCAGATCTGAAATTCCATTGAAAATGAGGTAATTGGCTTAACCAATCACCGAATATGAGTTTATTAAGGAATTGACTAAGTATTCAAATTTCTTATTCAAGGAAAGGGAATGTCTCTTGTATGTATGAAGTGTGCAAAGCCTTTTATCAGGTAGAAGAACAGGTTAGGCCACTCAGCCTATTTTATGAGCTTAATAGGACTTGTGAAGAACTTGATGTTCTGATAACTTTTAGTCATGATGTGAAAGATTCATAACAAAAGGCTTAATAGGAGAAAATGGCAGTTAAGAACTTCCTGTCCATCCTCCAGGTTTGAGATTTATTTGCTGTAGGATGCTGATAAAAACCTTGGGAGAACCATAGCACAAGAGCCAGCCATTGTAGTTGGAGAGCACAAGGCTTTATAAATATTGGGAAGTACCACATTACCTACCTTATATGCATATCAAAATGTTCAAAATCACATGTAATATCAGGATTTGGACATTCTTCCCAGAAAGACTCGGCTTAACATGACTGAAAATAACATAAACATCTGCACATGTTACAATAAATCTGTTTTCAGAAAACTGAATCATAAATAGATCATTCATGCATACCAGCATCAAAAGCTTGTTTGCACCATCAGAAATGGCAGCATGCCCTTCATATTGGTCTGGATCAAAGTCATTCAAAGCAGCAGTAAGATATTCACCTGCAGGGGTACTCTTAACTATTTCAGAGCCAGTTTTAACTAGAGCAACTGTGCCATCATTTTTATCAGTGGCCAAAGGTGAAGGAAGAACATCCGCAGCACGAGAACTTGTATTGTTGCCAGTGCCATTTCTGTATCAAGCCAACCAGAATATGGTCTATAATCATATGATAGAAAATAAAACAAAACTTACAAGGAATAGAATAATTGTACCTTCCTGTCTCCCGAGGCTGAACATTAGCTGAACCACGAGCTAATGGACTTGACAACTGAAAATAAGGCACGAATTTTAGGGAGCCAGAAGTATCCACACAAAGCAAAAAAAGCATGACCATTGATATAAAATAACTGTTCATTACTCGTTGGATGCTATTTGGGACACGTATGTGTATATACATTACCATGTATTGCTGAAATCCTGATTTATCAAAATAAATCAAACAATGGTAGGAAAAAAGACATCTATGGTTGCAGCCCACAGAATACAAGCCAGTTTTTGAATTAAAAGTTCTTCACAATCAAACATTAAATATGTGCAAGATAGAAAGCACTTAGTTCTCTGAGACAACCATTAATCAGAAGAAAGAGGGCCATATTATACAGTGTAATTTATTCAAATAAATTCCCATAATTTGATATACAAACATTAAAATAGTTAGTGTCAAATTTTAAAAAGTCAATAACAATACCTCCTTTTAATACAACACAGATAGTGATCGTATACAGTTAATCTAGTGGTTGTGAAACTTTCCTACCTTAGGTGAGCCAGCCATAGATGCTTTCTGAGTTAATCTATCAAACAATTTCTCATTTTCTTCATGCAACCTCTGCAAACCATCAAATATCAAATTTAGCCTCTCACCAGACCAATATACAACTATATTAGGCATATCAAACTTCAATACAGCTGAAGAATTAAACAAAATAAATATCCAGATCTTTTTAAACGGATTATATCTTCTACAAACTAGAAGGTCAGAAAATGCAAAACAAAATTTTTAGCTGTTTTATGGGCCGCAGCTTTAGTTTTTATCTTTTTTTGCCTTTTCATCAGATATATTAAATATGCCACCATATTAACTATATCACTATTTCAGTTTTAGACTTAATTAGTGCTTTCAAACATGATGGTTCAACCATAGCATGTACTCCTACGTATACCATTGGCATCAATAAGATGTACAGAGTGCTATGGCCAGTAATATTTCTTATGAAAATTTTGGTTTAAGTTGAAAGCAATAACCATATAATAATAGGAAAAACCAAATAAAAGACTGACAATCAGACATAATTGCCAACCATAACAGACCTCAATCAGTGCATCACGTTTCTTGAGTTCCTCTTCTAGTTTTCTGGTTACTGCAGAAGAGTCTATGACATCTCCAGTTAGTTTTGAATTGGATAGATCAGCAGACTCTGGCTCTGATACAGGTATTGACCTAGGTTGAGCTTTAACAGTTTCACTGAGTTGAGTTTCGAGGGTCCTAATTTTAGCCTGCATCAGATAGAAAAAAAATGGAACACGTGAATTATCTGGCAAACATGAAAATAACACATCATTACACCTAAATAAGGATTAACTTCATTATTTGTATTTTAATGAAAGAATTCAGGAAAGGGTGAAATTGATACTGCTCAAACCGGTCATTTTAAAACCGGACTGGCCAGATCGACTAATCCAGTTACAAGTTCAGCTACGCAGAAACTCAGCTCTATCCAGAACTGGTCAAACCAGTTTGAAGCCAGTAATTTAAAAAATAATAACAATATAAAACATCTTTAAGGTAAATAGAAACACAATTAATTAAGTATAGAACGCACCAATAAATTAATTTACCAATTATTATTAATTTTTTATCTTACTAAAGCATAATTTAGTTGCTTATATTAATTTAACATTTGTATAACTTGATTTATTATATTTTATATTATATCAATTTTCCATTTTCTTTTTTATTCTACATATAAACTTGTATTGTTAATGGACATTATTTTGTTTTGTAAAAACATAAAGTATTAAGTTATATTTGGTTTGGTCTCTTTTCATGTTTTCTTTAAGTGTTAAGAACCTATAAAATGGTGCTTTATTTTAATTTTTATTGTTATATAATTATTACAAATTAATATTATTTAGTTATTATTTTATTCATACTATTTCAAACACATTTGAACCATGAAACCTTGAATCAGTGTTTTCACCGATTCAATGACTGATTTGGTTTAAAAACATCGGTTCAAACTACTCAATGATGACAAAGTACCGTTGCTATAGCTTTGTGTTGGAAATGTCACCTGTACACACATAAATTTGATAATATAAATAGCAGTTGGTAGCATGTAAAAGAAAGAACTGCACAAGCAAATCATTGAACCAGATGTATAAAGTCCAAAACTCAACAGGGAGAGTGGAATAAAAAATAAAAAAAAAGGTAATAAGAATTTAGGTATAAGAAGCAATTGCAAAGAATTTAAAGCTCAATTATAATTTATATATTCAAGTAACATAAAGCATCCTGGCGATCAAAACTGATAAACATTCATTCACTAGAAAAGTTATGTTAGACCATTCTAACCTTTTATCGAGAAACTGTAGTTGTTAAAGTAGTTAGAAATTGGACTTGTATACCATTCAAGAAGTTCACATAAATAAGTAATGCAAGCTAGTATAACATAGGAGCAACCTGCAAACTTTGGATGGTTGAATCTTGCTCTTGTATCTGCAATTTTTGATCTTGCTCTAACCGTAGAAGTTGAGCAACTTGATTTCTAAGCTGAGTATTTTGTTCTTTCTCTATATTGTGTTTATCTGACAGCAAAAGATGCTCCGACTACAACACATAAAAACAATAATGCAGGTCACAGGCAAGGCACATGCCTTTATATTAAAACATATCAACTTAGTGTTGATAATAAAGGATAGATGTTCTCAGGAATTAGGGGATATTTTGCAGCCCAAAATATTGAGTCGTGTTAACTAAACAAAGTAATATGTTGTTAATGAACAACTCATAAAATTAGAAAAAGCAAAATAATATAATGTCAAATATGTGTAAAATATAAGTTCGGATAAGAAGATCCAAACTGTCAAACAGTTATTATAATTTCATGGATCAGAACATAACATGAAATGTTTAAAACATTAAACAGAACACCCACCTCAGCAAACCTAAATCAAGATGACATCAGAAGATGCACAATGTTGGATTTGATATTATACTTGACTGAGTATGCAGTCAAAAGACTGATTTAAAACTTTAAATGTATAAATGCTCTTTTAACATGTTGTAGCACAAATAACGTAGAATTGTTCAATGGATTGACATAACCCAAGCATGCCACATTTTCAAAACATTTTACAAGTCACCAAATAACCAGTCACTGCATAAAGAACTGGAAAACTATGACAACCTAATTCAATACCAAACCTTTAAATCAGTCTGCAATGCAGAAGAAACTTTCCATGCCTTCTGCACTTCATTGAAGAGTAAAACACACTGATCATTTGTATCTTTAAGCGCCTGCTTGAGCTCCCAACCCTCTTGCTTTAGATCATTGATTTCTTTTTCTTTCTCATAGAGCTCCTTTCGTGCATCATTTGCCTAAAAAAACATTTGGAAAATACAATACATTGTATAAATAGAAAATTTGCAACCATTAACTCCCTAGTTTGCACTTGACATCATTCAATCCACGTACAATCTTATCAGATGTAATATGAAGTAATGAGTTTAAAAATCTTCTAACAAAAATTATCACTGATGAGTAAAATGATCAAAAGGAGAAATGAGAATGGGAACTTACAACATCTCTCCACTTTTTAATTGTGTCTCGGTTTCCCAGGCTTAATACAGAATTTCGAGCTCTGGCAGAGAAATTGAGAGACGACAATGTCTCAGATAAATTTGAAACACTTGGACACACATTCACAATCATCAGAGTTTTTGAACTCCCACCTGCACATATTAAATAGCACTAACTGCAAAAATTAGATCACACGCCCGAAATTGATCAGAAAGAACTGATCCAAATCAGGATGAATCATTAAAAAAGTATATAATTACATGGGGAATCAATTTACAGAAAAAAAAGAGTGAAAAGAAAATAATGGCCACACTTAGAAATGAAGGTAAATCCTTTCTTATACAGAAAATGCAGGTAATTTGTAAATGTTGCTTCATTTACCAATGCATTGTCTATGATGGATAAGGTGTCCTTTGGTGGAATAAAAGACACCAATGTAGCAAAGCCACCCAACCCTCTAACAAAAGAAAAATAGGCAATGAATACAGGGACAATATTATTTTCTAGGAAACTTCACGGAGAAGCCACTGTTATTCCCAATGGCAAGGACCTAAAATTTTATATTAAGTTGAAAGAAGCTCCGTGGTCATTATCACCTTAAAATTAGCTTTTGAATCTGCTCTCTTTGTGAAATTGAAGGAGGACATCTTTTATTGGCTAATGTACTATTTCCTTCTATCTTAAATAAAATGTTTTATTTGAGGAAGAGAAATAAGATTTCTTTCTTTCAAAGATGGGCAATTAAAGAAAGGGTATGTCCAAAATTTCTGTAGAAGAACCAAATTAATCCAAAGACTAAGACAAGGGTCCTTTTAAGCACTGATACAAGGACTAATTTGAATAAGCATTTAATAATAGAAATAAAAGAAAACAGTTATAGCAACAAAAGATGCATATGCAGCAATATACTTCTGAATAAGCAACAAGACTATCAGAATATCAAATGAAGATAACATCAGACAACAGCTTCATGATTACCCAGACAGCAGCATATGTGATGTGACTATTGTGACAAGGTTATGGCAGCTCATATCACTTCGATTCCATGTTAAAGTTAGAGGGAGAGATTGAGAGAGAGACAGAACACAGCCTCTTTGGAGAGAATTAGAGAGTGAAAAGCTTTTTATTCTTTTAGAATGTAGTTCAAAGGTTGAGCATGTCATCCAGATATAAAGACTCTAGAAACACTTACTGGAGACTATTCTCTAGAATTACAATAGTTGATGCCTCCTAAACAATAATACACATAAACCAAAAATTCTGTGGCATGTGATATATGACCACAGACTTCTAACAATGAAAAAACCACACCCAAGTTGTAAAAGTTCATTGGCATTTTAATAAGCAGAGACAACGCTGTTAATAGTACATCAATGTTACATCAGATGTAACAACTCTAAAACCATATAGATGCCAGCATAACAAGATCAACCTTCAAAGATAATAAGAGGGAAGAAAAAAAACAATACCAAGTGAATCTGCAAGCAGTTTTGTTAGCACCGAATTTTCATAAGGTATTATATCCTTCTTTGATGTTAAAGAAGACATGACATCTCCCAACCTGCATATTCATTTAAAAAATGCAACAAATCAGAAATTTAAATTTTTCACCGCACCACATTCTTTCAACTAAACTTGCCCAAAAATAAAATCTACATATAAAACAAGAAAATAGCCAACAAATATTAGGAGTTACGAAGAATCAAATTACATTTCATTTTTGTAGATACAAAGAAGTGTTATCTAAGCATGGTTCAATACAGTACACAAATCAGGACCAGGTTCAAGTACTATTGTTGTTCCTCTATCTTCCTTGCAGAACAAGTTTAATCATACATAAACCCACATTTAAACTTCATCGCGAATATGCTATATTGGAGCTTTAAAATCCATTTTATCATTGATAGGGGACTTAAGGAAATAAGTAAAAGTAACATATAATGTATAGCCCATAAATGTAAGTATAGTAACACCATACATGAAATGCAAACCCACGTATACTATTAGGAGATTAATTATCAAAATATTTGTTCCCTAAGCAGAAGCAGAACTAAAACTGGTTAGCTTACTTGGTAACATTTGCAACAAGTAATGAAAACTGATAAATTAACATATCTAGGACAACAGAAAATACTTTATGTGTATTGCCACCTAAAGACATGGATGGACAAAAACCTAGCCAACTAATAACCAAATATTGATAAATTTACTAATGGAGAAAAATAAAGCATTGAATTTACATACGCTGAAAGAGACTTCATAACATGCAGTAAATCTGTAACACGGTCCCCACTATCATCTTCTGTTATTAAACCTTCACTTCCAGCTAAATCAACCAGATAGAGTTTACTATATGAGTTTTCACCAGTGATCAAATTGTTATAAAATATGTGTACCGTGACAATCCTGACACAAAAAAGCATGAAATCCAGATGTGAATTAGTCTGCAATAGTCAGAAAATATGGCAACAAATGCACAGAAATATCAAAATAGTAACAACCACAAAAAAAGAACCTTTGACAATCTTCTTTTTGATAATACAATATCACAATGATACATTTAATAGAAAATGTTATTTACATTGTTTCTAGTACAAATATTCGAAAACAGAAAACAAAGAAAAAAAGGGAGGCACTTCTATAATTATTTGTAAAAACATCAAATTGAAAAGCAATGTCTTCTCAAACCTATACACACACACACACATGTGTGTGTGTGTATTTTATGGGACATTTGTAGTGAGAGGGTGAGAGGATTAAATCCTGATCACACAACCATACACAGATGGTCAAGATTTGATGGAAACCCAAGCTAGGCTTGCTTGGATGCGTGAATCTTTACAATCAAGCTTCAAGGAAGAACTCCTGGTTGGATCATGGATAAAATCTTGGAAGGATTCTTAGATGAGTTGTGATCTTGATTTTGTGGAATCCATGAAAAAGGAAGAGGATTCAAGATTATAATTCAAAAAAAAATACTACAAATTAGGAAGAACCTTACACCATTCAAACTTTATGAGATAAGCAAGAATGGTGATTCATTACTTGAGACCTAACTCTCAAGATAAGAAACCCTTAGAGAGAAACTCTCTACTTCCTTCAACAATGAACTTTGAATCACATCAATGCACCAATGTTTCCTATATACACACACACATCTCAAGGAGCAATATTCAATTTATGCATTTGATCTCAACAGCTAAATTAGTATATGTATGCTATCTAAAGAAGTCTATCATGCCACTTAAAGTGGCATACACTACATGCAAACACATGTCTATCATGGTAGATTATATCCACAAAACAATCTTCCATTTGCATTGATCTCAACAGTTATATTGAGAAAAGTATGCTATCAAAAAAGCATATCATGCAACTCAAAATGATAAAAATGAAACCACTTTCAACACAATATAATGTAGGCAGAGAATTTAGACCGTACAAATGAGAAACATTATTCTTTGCTAAATCATTTTCCCGAGTCTGCGATGCAGTTTTTAAAACTGCAGAAAACTCAACAGGATTGTCAACTTTTTCCTGCACCAGTTCCACAAAACATTCAGGTGATCCCAAGCTGAGTTTAGGAGTGTTTTTCCCTGCCTCCAAAAGTAGATCCCTTGTCTGAAAACACATAAAAGAATATAAAAAAATTACTGATCCTAACAAAAAATCAGGAAGTACCCCAGAAACACAACAGAAGGGCGTATGCAATAAATGAAAACAGAAAGAGACCTGTTCATTATATAGCTCACAAACTGTAACACAGAATTTATATTGAGAAGTAGAAGTTGTATCTAAATTGGATAAATCAAACAACTCCTCAAAACAACGAGCATATAAACCCCGATCATAGCTTGATCCTTCCTGAGAGTAAGAAATAAACATCAAAGAAGCAATTGATTAGGCTAATCATCATTGACTCAAGACAAAAAAGAACATGTGAAAGTAATGCAACCATAGGACAGCCATTTCATCTTCAATATTAGACAACATTGAATTTGAGACTCCTTTTATTGTATTGTAATTTATTTGAGAGTAATTGATTTGCGAATGCAAACACACAAACAGCAAAAGAAAGAAAGCAACCATAGTGTGTGTCTTTCCAGAATGGGTCTGTCCATATGCAAATATGGAAACATTATATCCATCCAAAGCTGATTGTACCAGTGGTTGAACATCACTGAATAACTCAGCTGCAAACAGAAAATCAAAGTTGATAAGTGATCTAAAAAGTACATATCAAAGACCATGTTTAAACTCAAAAAAGATGGTAAGAAAGGATAAAATCATTTTACCTTGACCCACATGAGGTCCATACACTCGGTCAAATTCAAAGTCTTTCTTGGCATTAGATGAGGATTCATGACCAGTATTTACACTAATGGTATAGTCATCTGGAAATTCAACAACTGAAGGACCTTCATCTTCAAATAATGGCCTTGCTCGGCAAAATACTCGTATGTTTCCTGCAAATAATATTAATTGCTGCATTTTTCAGCTCAGAAAAGTTTATATATGAGTATGCTTAGATAAGAGGAACATTGTGTACTTAACCAGCTTCACTTCCGGTTACTAAATAGAGTGCAGAAGACCAAAAAAGAGGGTATGTAAAGAAAGTGCCCAACACCGAAGGAAAATTTACGCATAAACTACCTTTAGATGTTAATAATTCATTGAATAATCTTCTTTTCTCATTGATCAGTGGAGCTATTCTTGCTTCAGTTTCAAGGGCAACTTGATCTGAAATTCAAAGTAGAAATTTTCAAAATTTAGTGACAGAACACCAACAGTACAATTTCACACACAAAAGAAGAAAAAAAAAATGTACCAAAGTTTTAAACAGAGAAACCTCCCTTCCCCCAAAATTCTTGGGTACTAGAAACAAAAGATAAAATCTTGCTTAATTTCATCTATTTCAATAAACTAAATGCTAAAAATGCCAAATCTATTATCTATGATGGTAGCATAGTTCAGACCTTGTAACTGTGTGAAAAACCAAGACTCTCATTTTCCTACACGGGTTTAAAGAATGAATCTCATGTAGTCCTGAAATTAAGTATTTCATTCAAGCAAAAGAATTTACAGGAGAAATGTCAATATTCCAAAACCTTCGGTTCATTTAAGCATGAGCCAAGAGTCAGGATAAATTAATTTCTTACCTAGCTTGCGGGTTTTCTCTGCAAGAACGCCTAGATATCTTGTAACTCGATCAAGTTTTGCATTTGAATATTCTTGAAGTTCATTTGCCTCTTGTCTTAATTGCATATAGTCTTCTCTAGCAAGCTGTGCAAAATACCTGATGTGATTGTTAACACATGACTAAACCCAAAATCGCATGATCCGAAAGAATTGGCAAGGATGTCACATGAAAAACAACAGCACAACCAGATAGAAGACTGACCAGTAAAAATTAGCTAGTACTTTAAAAGTTTAAATAGTATAAAAAGCATTACATCTTCTATACCTCTTATTTTTTCCTGATAAAGGGCTGAAAGGAGGTTTGAACCTAAAACCAAACTACCCAAAAATCCCTTATCAGCACATTCCATTACTGAGAATGATTTTCAGTGCGCAACTCCATATACTAGAATAGTATAACCATTTGATAACATATGAAACTAACCATTTAGCTTATACTTGTCGAATAGCATACATGGAAAACAAACAAAAATAGTCCACTCCACGATTTTTCAAAACGGGCACAATCGGAACTCTTCTTTTTCCAGCTAGAATTAATTATAAACAAGCACCATCACAATTTTAGCAACCATGGTTTGATTCCTACGCCGAATTCTTCTTGCTCGTATCATATTATTCTAAACAGCCTCTTCTAAAACACCCTAAGCCTGAATTCAAAATATTCACACCGCAAGAGCACCCCGTTTGTCGTCGTCATCACGGAATCACCAAGTACTACAACAATATAAGCTGCAATAGCCTCCAATAATTAATCGAAGTTCACAAAGGGACAATGGAGAACACATTCAGTCATTCATTCAAAAAAATCAACGCGCTCATGTTAGATGAAAACATCCTTCAACACACAACCCTGAAACAAACCCCATAGAGCTTCTCATGCCACTCCAGCGTAGTACGTAGAGATTCTACATAGCCTTCAAACTCCGCTCGCATTGCACCTTCCCTTTCTTCACAAGCTGAAACTACTTGTACAAACCACAACGCAGCACGTAACAGCGGAAACACGAGCTAAAACGTCGCCGTTGCGAGCACTAGCAACGAAGCAGAAACTAAAACCATCGGAACACTCTCCGAATCAAGAATAAAAAAGAAGAGGGCCAAAACGTCGCCGTTGCAAAGAAGAAGAAGAAGCAACAGCACATTCACAAGTGGAGACGAAAACGCATTACCTTGACTTTGTCCTTCAACCGTTGAAGCTTCAAGGCGACGGACTGCCTGGGTTGTGGAAGAACCGACGTAGCAGAAATGGAGTAGCGGCGCACCAACGGCGCAGTAGGTTTCCGATCAGAGTGCTCCACCGGAGGCGGCGAGGATTGCGACGGCGGAGAGGACTTCCACGGGTCGAAGCCGGCGACGTCCCAGCTCCAACGGTTCCTCTGGTCCGCCATTTTGAGATTTGGTAGCTTCGAATTTGAAATGAAAGGAGGATTCGAAAGAAAATAGAAACATATAAATATAAATAAATAATAAATAGGATGAGCTTTATGGTTATTTATGATATATGATTTATGGCTTTTTGGTTTGGTTTTGGGGTGTGATAATGAATGGAGGGAGAAGGTGGTTTTGGTTGGAGAGTGTGGACGGCGTCGTTTTGAGTGTGCGAGAGTGAGACACTATGTTGTTGGGCTTTTCTCGCTCACATAATATTTTGTGCTTCTTGTTTGTTTAACCTTCGCTCTCACTTACTTAATGCTCTCTGTCTTAAGAGTCTGGTTTTTTTTATAGGATAAGGCAAAGCACGTGAAGGGTTGCTGCTCCTACTTGGCTTCGCCTTCACGTCAAATTCTGCTTCCTAAAGTTTCTGCCTATGTTTTTCTACTTTTCTAAAATACTCTATTTCTCATTTAAAATATCCAAATACAGTCTTAAATCTTCACCAAAGGACATCTTTTATTTAAGGTCCCACAAATTTTTCCATAAAAAATGTATATTCTTGAAAACCACTTATTGCTAATTTATGTTGAAAGGTTATGATATTTTAATTTTATCTATATCGTTGACTTGTAAGCAAAAAATTTATGATGTTTTTGTCAGTTATAGTGTGAGATTATTCACTGTGGGTTTGAATAAAGAAATTAATGTTTCATTAAATGTATTACAAATGTGAATAAAATAAAGCAATGCTTCGTTAGAAGAATTAATGAACCTTTAGTTTTTAACAACGCAAAATATACTATTTAATGTCTAATTAAATTAATATATATATTTAAACTATATACATTTATTATTATCTCACATTATATGTTATTAAAAACCATCAAAAATTAAAACTAAGTAGATATATTTTCATATATTATATCATATCACAACTTTAGGAAGTCACAACAATTTCTACTCTTATCTAATATGTAATTTATGTTATCTCATATTAGATATAGTGTTAGATATAAAATTACCACAGTTCTCATAAATATAGATGAGCTAATTGTTTTATAATCATTTAGATTTAGATTACATGATACACTTATAAAACAACACATACATATATTAAACACAAAAAACATACCTACAAAATTATAATTAAATCAGTTTTATATTAAACTATAGGAACTTTTTGTCATATCTCAATAAACAGGTTTGTTGAAATAGTTGTATTAAATATGTTTCAATATAGATTAACACTTTATTTATCAAAAACATCATCATTGAAAATCCAATCCCAATTTCTTATGTGGAGATGGTTACTTACATATGTTATAAAAAGTTTTGATTAAAAAACCTCATTTAATTTCTTATTAGTGAAGTATAATATATCTCTTTTAAAAAAAATGAGTTTCTTGTTTAACATTACAGTTATAACCATTGAATCATAATGTCATTCCATGTATCTCCATCATACACTTAAAAAGGACAATACTACTGGGTCACATTCGTGAAGGATAACATATCATACAAATATTTTATATAATTCATAACATAATGTATACCACGCTAATGCATGCATTTCATCATCATTAGTAAACATATCATACATGCATCTAAACACATCAACCACATATATAAATATATAACGTCATATGTTCATCATCACCATTGGATAGACATTGCTTGAATGACCTTGCCTTTTGAAACTAAGGAAGGTTTCCTCACTTGAGCGGCATCACACCGCTTAAGTAATAACTCTAACGATAATAATGGTTTCATCTTTATCTTGCTCAAATGTTCATTCAACATATACACTACCATCAGTTGAGTGATACTACATGTTATATCACCCAACAAGTTCTAAAATCTCTAATTTCGTTTTTTCATCAATGTCTAAGCGAGCATATTATCGCTTGAGCATTGATCCGTATTCACTTTAAAGGAAAGAGAATATTTTTGACCCTCTCTAGATCAAGTCTCAAGTTATTGCTTAAGCCACAACCTATATCACTTGAGTGTCCCATATTAACACTTGAACGATATAAATGCATATAGTTATGACTTACCAATTAGGCGTCACTTGAACAAATAAGCTCAGAGTACAAACAATAATATGTACTAATTTTATCACATTTACTATGTTTAAAGTATCTCAAAATACCAAATATACTTATAATGATCCTCGTACTATCTAACGATATCCTAACCACTTTATACTATTTCAACACTTATGTGAAAAGGTACACAAACAAATTTCCACATGCATATTATTTCAACAATCACATTCTTCACACATATAAAGATTTATTCAACTAAACTTTAGTTGGTCCAAGTCACACACCCTATATTGTTGTCATCTCCCCTTAACAAAGATTAAGAGATGAAGGAAAGGAAATGAAATCTTTCATAAGGAATGAACTACTTACCTAGATTAAAAATTTAATCAATTTATTTTGATATTTGTCTTACTACCTTTTCAAGGTTATAATTTGCCAATACAATATTATCCCAACTATTCTTATATCTTAGAGAGAGTTCAAATATAAAAGAAATTAGGAAAATTAAATTTATAATAAAATAAAGAATAAAACTATATAATCTATTCATGTTTTTATTTTTATTTTTTATCCATTTAAAATAGCAGACCTTACAAATACAACCTACCTCATATGATAGGATAAAAATTTTTAAGGATGACAATACAGGCCAACTCATAAGCCCACTAGAAAAAGCATGACATGGGTTGAACATTTTAACCCGTTGGTCCACTTAAGCTCATCTGCATAACTTGTCGCTTGGCTAGGCCAAGGACGAGGCAAGGTAGGGTGGGTTAGCCTGCATAACCCACAACAAAAAAAAGGCATTATATATGTGTTTGTATTGCATCATCTAATGGTTATACTATTGTGTGCAAACAAATCCCTAAAATACAAGCCTTATTTTCTTCATTTCACGAGTCTTCATCATGACAACATGCATGAATCACGTCACAACAATGACCAAAACAAGCACAAAAATGGAAAAATATAATGGAGCACAATAACAACTAGAACGTGCATAGTGGTGACCAACATGTATACTCTCTTTCTCTGAATCTTTACTAGTTTGTGTTTGTTATCAAATGCATTTTGGTGAGACATCACAATGCATTTTGTGTAAATTTGTCTATTATTCCCCTTTGTAACTTGAACATTTTTCTTCTTCTTATCATTTTTAATTAACTTCCAAAACCATTCAATATTGAAGGTTGACTTTGGAGACTTCTAATTCTTGTGCATTGAACCAAAAGTTGTACAATTTGTGTAAGGAGTTATCACAACTTTGTTAAGATCAAGAGGTTTGTTAATCTCCATTCTTGTTGGTTTCATTTGTTGTTAATGTTTTCTTGCAAGGTTCCTTTACTCATGTTTGGATGAATGATTTTGGAGGAAAAGATAATGAAGAATTAAATTTCCATATAAATAAACCTTTTCCTGTTTGTTTTAACTGAAGAGTATATAGAAAATTATTGTAAACACTTCTTGTTATCTTCTAGAATACTACATAATAATCAGTTGTTAGAATAATGGAGGTTAATTACATTAGATATTGTTGTGGAGTAGCCTGAACAAGTTCACTACAAAAACATCTACCAACATAAATGATAATCTGATAACAAAGATTAGACCACAAATATAAATGGTAGAAGATAAATGAAGGAAGAACAAAAATGAATCACGTAAAAAAATAACATAATTCAATTGAAGTGTTAATGAACTTCAAATTTATGTTCGCAACAAAATTCCCTATACTTAGATATAAATACGAAGTTTCTTTCTCAATAAACTCTCGCTCACCTGTCATAGTTTAATATTTTTACAATTGAACCTACAAATTTTAGTTAATATTAATTTTCATTACATGTTCCTATATATAACGTCATATCTACTATAACTAAATTTTGTGAAACACACTTAAACTTTCGGAAAAGACATGTGAACAATACTTCTTGTTATTGAGTTGAATCACTACATAGGAAACTTCTCTATATGACACTAGTCTCAATAATAACTAAGAGACTAAGCATTCTACTAAGATTATCGACTGTATGTTGAAAAACACATATCTTCTTAGTTTAACACAAATGTACTAAGCAAGGCTCAGCTTACTACAAAATCTATTACATGCTTAATCACCAATCGACTGAATCAAATACAACCAATAAAAAATTTGATGCATGACAAAACCTATTAATCATATAAGAGGGATTATGATATTTTGACACTTTCTTCACCTTCATAGATCCTCAAACAATCTCCTCTTTTGTAAAAATGTATTTTAATGTCAATGTGCTTTATTCTTTAATGTTATACTTGCTTTTTAGATAATTGGATAACATTGTTGTTATAGATGATGACAACTTGGTCTTGCACCTTCAACTCTATGACTATATCTCGTAGCCACAAGGCTTCCTTCATTATAGCAATCATGAAAATATACTATACTTCAATGGTTGACAACTCCATTACCTTTTGTAGATTGACATTTTAGTTTATCTCCATTATCGTATGCAATAAACACATAGCCATGAGAGATTTTCTGATGCCCAAATATCCAACGCAGTTCAAGTCTTTGTTTAGAGCATCTTTGGCTTATAGTCTAACTCTACCAAAAACTTAAGCTCTTTTAAGTGACCCCTTCAAATATTGAAGGATCCACTCAAGAGGTTCCTAATGAGTTTGCCCAAGATTTAACAAGAACCTATTAAAAATAGTCAAAACATAGGTTATGCCAGGGTGAGTTAAAACCATTGCATACATTACAAAACTAACAATGTTTGTATATGAAATATCATCCATATAACTCAATTCATCCACATTCTTAGAAAACTATTCGTTACTCAACTTGTATTGTGACACAAGAGGTATGAACACATGTTTCAAGTTTATCATCCCGAACTTGTTAATGATTTTCTAAGGTAGGTCTCCTGAGATAGACACTTCAAATCATGTCATATATTCATCTCAATCTCCAAAATATTTTTACGAGCTCCAAGTTTATGTGAAATGCAAAAGAGGGTTACTGACAATCTCAAAAGTAGAGTTTTCTTGTTGGTAGAGTATCTCATGTTCGTGTTGGCAATGGTGAAGATTATTACTTACAACTTATACTAAACATTCAAAAGGGTTGCCAAAATTTTTAAAATAGTAGGACAATGAATAGAGTAATGTATCCAAGCTTAAAGAATGCATGCACTTGGTTTGTTGTAGGATGATAGATAATTTGTTGGTGTAATCTATGAGATGAACAATTGGGCTTCTCATCATTACATTTAGAGGTTATTTTTTTTTCTTTTGATAACAAACGATATGTTGATGCCTAAATTTGTGTGGGAAAATTGCAGGAAAAATTTATCTAGTGATATTATTTACAATGCAAATAAGAGTTATGAAATATCAAGGTTGTCTTTCAATTAAATTTTTTTGTGATTTTTTACTATTGTGGATTAATGTTTTAGATCTTATTTTAACTTTTTGATTCAACATAATTAATGTTACTCGATAGAGATATCAAAGACCTTTCTCTAGTAGAAATAGTTAAAATCCTTTAATATAATAGTAAGAGTTTGAAGGATTATCTACCAATGTCATTCTTCCCAAAAATTTTACTCAAGGCTAATTCTAGAAGAGTTAACTTTTGATCGCACATATTTATCACAATTGTTGAATCAAAATATATTTGTTTCATCACAAATGATCAAAAGTTTACTTATAACAAGATAATGAAAGTAATTGTTGAAAAAAAGGTGATATGTTTTTTCTTTTTATGCACTTATAAAACATTGGTTAGAACACATCGTTAACAACTTATTAGAATATATTGTCAACAACTTTACGTGCCAGAAATTCTTTATATTATAATATTTTGTAACTTAATAAGAACATAAGATTTAATAACAAGTCCTCTTATTACGATTTACAATAAAAAAAAGTTAGTAAATAAATGATTTTTAAAAGTTGAAAAATGTTCTTGCAAAAGATAAAAAAAGTAAAACAAAATTATAAATAACTATATATATTCTCATTCTAAATTTTGAACTTATTTTTTATTTTTTATGATTTGGTTAATTTTATTTGTCAACTTGAGAAATATTTTTTATTTTAGTAAAAGAATTATTTTAACTCCTATTTTTAAATTGTTTTATAAGTAAATAAACATATTATGACATGGATAAATCATGAAGAAAAAACATATTTAAATTCAAAGTCTCTATGCATAGGAAAGATTATTCAAAGCTTGATAGTTTTTAATATTGAAATGTTTCATTTAATCAACTATTCAAGATTAATTAACATTACATTTGAAGGAAGGAACCTTGTAATGTTGTTATCTAATATTTATTAATCAAATTCTGTAACTAGGCGATACTACAAGTAAAAAAAAAAAAAAAACTCATTACAATTTATGTTATTGAAGGTTAAGTTTTAACTAGAAATAAAATTGGTCACGTGGTTTTTAGTCTAATAATTATTTCGTTTCAAGTAATCAAACATTATTTATGAAATTCAAAATAAGACAATTTTCTTTAACGGTATCTTTTTATATAACAATAAATAAATCTTAAAATAAGACTCTATCTCATGTAGAAATTTATTTACGAAGGTTTCTATTTACAGATGGAGAATAGTATATTGCACTTTCAAAAAGTGAGGAACTAACAACTTCATACTTATGATAATTTAAGTGCAAATTGTACCATTAATATTGTTTATGGTGAACCATTTGAAAATTTATAAGAAATAAGCATTAAATATAATTTATAATATTAAATCATTTTCAATTTATCACATTTTAACGTTTTAATTCATTGTATTTCTTAAATAATTCAGTTCTCATAATATTGATTATCTTAATAGAATTACTTATTTTATAATTTTATATTATCTTATCTTATCTTTCTTTCTTTTCTTTCCCTGCACAATATAAGTATCAAACTTGTAAGGTAACTAGAGGTATCATGTTCGCAGACCAAATGGGCCACCTAATAAATTTCTGGCGGTCACATTTAATATATACATTAAGCATAACTTTTGGTTTGATTCCGCTTTATCTCAAACTAATAGACTATTGAAAAAATATAATTAAAAATGTTTAAGTCTGTAAAATAAAAAAAAATACCAATTTTTAAAATTTAAGTAATAGTAATAAAATTAATTTTAATAACTTGATATAATATATAAATAAAATAATATTATTTTCATTTTAATTAAATGTAGGCTTAACAGGTTGGGAAAAAAAAATCTAGATTAGACATATTTTTGGTACCTCTGTGGGTACCATAATTACATATTATCGTTTTATTTGAAGGCTCCGTGTTTGCCTGTTGTTATCAAACATTAATGCACCCAATAAATAAATGCACGGCAACTACCAACTACTTTCCCACACTATCTCATAAAATGCATCTAAGACGTGTTTAGATAAAAATTTCATTAATTTACAAATTATTTAAATACATTGATAATTTTTTATTTTACATTATTTTATTTTTAAATACTTTGTTTACATAACTTAATATAAATGTATTATATTTTTAATAAAATATTTCAATTATTATCAAACATAAAAAAAGTATTTTTAATATTAAATAATATTTAATAATTCAAAAAATATTACCTAATGATATTTTTTAGTCATCATTAGTCAAAATCACATTCTATAAGATTCTGAAAAAAGTTTTTACCAATCGATGCCAATTAATATTATTTTTAATTGATTTAAGTATAATTATTTTGATTGACATTGATCAAAATTACTTTTTACTAATCTCATCCAGTTATCAACTAGCGTGGACTAAAAGAATCATTGCTAATGTCATCTAATTATTTTTATTTGACATTTGAAAAAATAAATTATAGTGTCGAGACTACTACCAACATTAATGTAGAAAATATCTAGTTGATAATGGTTTAACCTCGATGAAGTTGATAATTAAACTGATTTGATATTTCCAATCAAAGTTAAGCAAATGAAACATCAATTGAGTGGAATAGAGGATATGAAGTGAGAATGTGTAAATATTAGATATGATAGAGTTTAAAGAGTTTTAATTTATTACTTTTTAAGTGAAATTTTAAATTTTTTCATTTTAAATAATAAAATTACTTTTATAATTTTTAAAATTTCAGTTTATTTCGAATTCTCTATCTAAACAACATGTTATGTCATATATCCTTTTAACTTCTTCATAAAAAGGAATTATCCTTTTAAAAATTCTCATTAAAACATATTATTATCTTATGTTTGGATAAATAATTTTACTTTCTCAAACATTCAACTATGTTGAATTCAAATTGTTTTCATTTTAAATTATTTATTTTTCATATATTTTATTTGAATAAGAAAACTATAATTTTAATTTTTTATTTAAATAAAATATTATTTTTTATTTTAATTTTGTTACTTAAATAAAATATTCTTATTACAACTAAATACAAAATATATTTAAATATGAAATAACATTTAATAATTTAAAATATTAGTTTATGATGTTTTTCTTTAGTATTCTATGATGTTATTTGTTGACCAACTTTTTACAATTGAGTTCAACAAAATTTCTTTATATTTACATTGTTTGAGATCATTTGTAATTGATGTCGATTACAATTGTTTAAATTAACATCAATTAATATTATTTTTCAGTGTTGTTGGTTGGAATTGTTTTTGTCAACCTTTCTCTTGATATTGGTTGAAAAATTTCTTAAGTTGACATTGCTAAAAAGTTGTCTTAGTTAAGGCTTTTTGAAAAAAATTTCAATTAATATTAGAAAAAAAAAATCTCCTAAATTTAGAAAAGAATAACACTAAAGTTGTTGATCGAAATAATCTTTGATAAAACATATATTAAAGAAACCATAATAAATATCAATCGAAAAATCTAATTCATATTTGATGAAAGATAGTCTCTTAACATTGGGTGAGAAAATCTTGATTAATGTTGATTGAAAAATAATCATAGTCTACATTGACAAAAACATAATCTAACAATAAAAAAAATCATATTAATATCAATAAAAAAAATCTTGTTGGTATTGATAAAAAATTAGTTTGTTAACATTGGTCAAGAAAATCCTAAGTAATATTAAATTCGAAATAACTTTGACTTGTGTTGGCTAAAGAAAACTTTAATTGGTGTAGTGAAAAAACAATTTCAACTCATGTCATCTAAACATTATCTTGTTAAATGATAACAGAAAAAAAAATAATGTTTGGCATGATTAAAAAATTTAATAAAGTTGACAAAAATAATCCTGACTACCATTAATTGAAAAACAACATTGACTTATATTGTTAAGGAAATAACTATGATGATATCAATAATAAAAATGACTATAATCAACTACAATATAAAAGAAACTGTTATTGACATTAATTAAAAGAATAAGGTCGAGCTAACAACACCTCAATTTTAACTGAATATATGATATTTTTATTTTAGTTGAATAGACGAAATTCAATCTATATTTGCTCGAAAAAAATAACGTAAATTTAAAATAAATAAATTTTACTATTCTCATAAAATTTAAAATTATCTAATTTTAAATAATTAAATTATTCTCATAAAATTATAAAATTATAATTTATTTTAAATTTAATTAATCAATGAATATATATTGTCATAAAATATTTTATACTATTTATAAAAATAAATTATCATCTTCTAATTCCTCTTTATAACACACTTTTCCAAAAACACAATAACGGCACTCTATTTGACAACTATGAAAGTAACTTGAATATATCTCCACATAACCCGTGTACTACGATATTTCCTCCACGTTGAACTATTTGTATAATGTGTCTTCCCACTTTATTAAGCCATTTTTTTCTTGATCTATGTGAACATAAATTACAGTAAGAAAACAATTTTACATGAAACTAAAATCAAAGCCAATATAATTTAAAAAAGCAAAACATAAAAGTTAAAATAAAATTACAACAAATAAGACCTATAATCATAAAAGGCCGAAATTTGGAGAAAAACATTCACACAAAATGACGACATCATATTATTTTATACAACTAGAGATTTCTTGTTGTTGGGTGAAAAGCTGAGAATGAAAAAAAAAAACATAAAACATATCAAATCATAATAAGAATAAATATTGATTGTTGGATCTTATTAAATAGTCAGATACAACTTATTTAAATTAAAAGAATTATAACACGTTGCTTCTTAAACGGACTGCAAGTTAATGGTTGAAAATATAAGAACTTTTTATTCTAAAATTTGATATTGAGTCTATTATCAAGAAAATCTGATAAAATAAAAATCACCTTCTAAAATAAGAACTACTTCGATATATATTGTAATTTGATTTTAACTTTAGTCCACATGGATTTTTCAAAGAATATCACCCAAATTTTAAAGAATACTCTAGAAGTAAGATAGCCTAAAAGTGCACAACTGTGTTACATCTTGAATTATTTAAGTTCAGAAAAATGGCTTTATTTAAATGAACTCTAAATGTGCTAGTGCGGTTAGCATTCCATATTCCAAATATCATCATCTCATGAAATTGTGAGATCTTTGGTGTTTATAAATCTCTATGCTCTGAGAGTTGTATCTACAGGGTTAGAAGGTAAAGGATGATTTATTATTTCATGTTCAACATCTATAGCATAAGATTAAAATAGTCAACTATAGGAAGCTACATTGCTCCATGTCACCAAAGAGCAATTACAACAGTTTATCTATCTCTGCCATGTTGTGCCTTCTAATGATACATTAAAAAGAAAGTAATTGTTTGACCCAAAATCAATGTAAACCACAAATTACTCTCTCTTTGATTTGGAGAGAGCTTTCTTCCTCTGTGCAAGCATGTATGTATACAAGTGGGGACTACCTGCATAGAAATATGCCAACTCCATCACTTTACAGTCAGTGAAATAAAGATTACCCTAAGTTCATCATTAACTGCGAAAAGATGTTTTGTTCATGCCTGGAACGTAGATTCCCATTACAGCAATCGTGGCATAAGAGTAATCAAATGAAAAGTTCCATTTGTTTGGCATCCTTATGCAGTACTTCTCAGAAGCCTGAAAATACAGTCATTAACTCCAAACTCCAACTTACTCAGAAATCATCTTATCAAATATTTTCACCGTATTATATCATAACATAAGTAATATTGATGACTAACAAAGACAATACACAGCCTGGAGCTTTAGATCTAATGATTCTATGGTAGACGTTTGGTATTCAAATATTTACCTTAATGAATGGTAAAGCGATGTATATTAGACCAACTTCACTGCTTATGCCTGTTGGATAAAAAACTAGGAAGCTGCTATATCTGCAAAGGAATAATTTGGAGTTGATGTAAGAGAAAAAATTGATTTGCCTAGTACTATACTCCATGAACAAGGCTTGGCAATCAAACTTCGTACCTAAGCCACAAAAGCCATGATGGAGTAAATCCAAAAGTCTCTTTGAATCCAAAGAAAGAATACCGAATGATCTATAATTGCAACAACAAAGAAGATAAATATTTATCTTCATTAATACTTCTCTTACTTTTTAATCAATGACTTCACAACAGAAACAAAGGGATATGGATACCGGAAACAAATGAGGAATACAATTACTGAGGAGCATAAAGCACTAAGCCAAAAAAATTGCTGTCACCCCAGTCAATGCTTAAAATTTCATGCTATTAGGTTCTTCAAAATTTTAACCATCAAATCTAAACATTAACCTTTTTTATGCAAGACATACTCAAAATTTCATGTTGAATGCAAAACATTTGCTTGTAAAACTTTACTCCAAGTTCAATAAGGAGAGAACACCAACAGCTCCATTTCAGTCAGAAGTGAAACATATATAATTATGTATGCATTCACAAATGAAAAAAAGAAAACACCAGGATACTCAATTCAATATCTATCCACTTAATGCACTCACTATATCTTAACCATAGTTATCAATCTTGGATTCAACATGTAGCAGCCATCTCTGAAAACGCTATAGTGAATTAAGAACATAGTAATAAATATGATGGTGAAATTAATAGGAAAAAACACAACAAATTAGAGAAAGATAGCAGAATATGAACCGGGAAGTCTAAAGAAAATGACAACCAGAAAACTGTAGAAAAATATTCACATAAAGTGTAAAGGTACTACAATCAGAACAGAGGTAACATTTATAATTTGAAGCAAGTAATATCATCTTCATGCAGGGAGTGCTCTATAACTTATAACCATCCTGTAAAAGTTTGTCATGGCTAGTCTAATATCAAACAAAAAGCCAAACAGATAATTTGAATATGACATGAAAGAGCAATCATAAACACTTGCCTCTGTGATGGACCAGCTGATTAGTAGGGAGGTCACAAGCACATGAGACCGAGTCTGGCAATAAAAGATGAGGGCAAATTTTCAATAGAAGAATATGACTGAATGCTGAATAAACAAATTAAATGCGTTCAACAAAAATAAAACAATTCAAAATTTTCTTCACCTCAGGAAAACTCCACAAAATGCCCCAAGTCAGGAACAGCCTTGAACTTATCTGTGGCAATGTCGCTGTTATTGGAGATCTCACCAGTCCTTCACAAGGTAAAACAACACAGAATTTCATAAGCAAACCAACTCTAACTTCAATTTTCATTTTCATTAAGCATAACCCCACATACTGAGAACAGATTACTCACCTACTAAACCATGAAGAATCTAGCACACCATTCAACAGAAACCCCACCAAATAAAAGGTTAGAAAAAAGCTTGAGATAATTCCAACAAGAAACTTAAACACGTTCCTAGAAAACAATCAAAAGGGTATCTCCATATTTCAGAAAAATGAAAACCATTTGGAACAAGCACCTCTAACACAGCAGCTGTCTGTGCAAAAAGCAGAGGCTTTTCCGCTGCTTCGTAAACATGCCCATGACCCGATTCGTTCAACGTCTTGAGAACAAAATACAGAACTTGACACCTGAACAATTAATGACATAGATAGAAGGGGTGAGAAAGGGCAAGAGATGAATGAATCATAATGACATGGATAGAAGGGGTGAGTGAGTGAGAGTACCATCCAAACAAAACGGTCCAATTGTAAAGGGAGAGATAGAGGCGCCTTAGAAGAGAGAAAAAACCAGCCATGAAAGAGAGATCTAGGACTAAACGAAGAAACAAGAATGCAAAATTCAGAGATCGAAGAGGAATATTTTAAGGATGTGGAAAAGATTTAACGTGGGATGGGTGTGTCTGGTTACAGATTTAAAAACCGTTCAGTTGGGAAGCTCAACTCCTCAACTACTTTCGTATCTGTAATAACATTTCAGTGGGACTGGAACAGGTGCCTGTTGGAAGATCCAAGAATCAAATATGAATGTATCTACAATTCCAATCATGTACTGTGATTTATGTAAATTTATTACTGAGTGTAATTTTTTTGTTTACATTAATAATATTTTATAATTTTTAATTTATACTGTCTTGTGATATTTTATGGGTTTAAAAGAATATAATCAATGTAAATAAGTAATTTATTGCTATAAAGTTTATATTTAGCATCATCATAAATTCAGCATGTGGATTAAAAATATGTCAATAAAACTAACCATTTTTGTTATTTTATGATAGAATGTTTTAGAATTTGACAAATAGCAAGTTTCGACTTAAAGAAATAGAAGAATTTCAAGATTAATTAAAGTGATTTAATTGAAAAGCACTACTTGTAAAATAATGCAAATAAATTTATAATAATGTAAAAGAGGTTAAAATCAAATATAAAAGGATTGCAGAAATGTAATTAGAGAAAACGTGAACGGTCTAAAGCAATAAAATCATTTGAAATAAATGAACAAAAGAGTAAACTAGATTTAAGTTCAATAAAATAAAAATAGTTAAATGTAAAAGTAAAGCATAATAATCCAAAGGATGCAAAATGTTATTCTAAACTAAAAAGTAAAGTACACAAGAAAAGAAATCATTAGCAATGGTTGTAGAGTTACAAAAGTTTAAAGTATTTATGTAATATATTTTTCATATTGAATACAATTCTCAAGGGTGATTTTGTTTTATTTATGGACTCTTGTTCATAATTACTTCTCCTAGTAGATAGATATAAGTTGGATTTGTATTTTAAGTCACGACAATTTATAATATATAAATGATGTATCATTATTTTTATTTTTAAATGCTGAGATCCTAACACTTGTCACACAAAAAATTCGTCCTTTTATTGCTTTATCAATTGTTTTATTAAAAATATAACTTTTGATTGAAAATCTTGAAGATTTTAACTTAATCTGTTTAACTGCGACACTTCTATACAGTTATTTTAATTAACAATTTATTGTAAAAGACGGCTGAAAAATTAACAAACTAAAATTTTGGAAGCGTGATAAAATATCACTATCCTTAAGGACTTATCCGCGATAAATGTGCAAGTCCCGCAGAATAGAACAGGAACTTCTCAGTTAAAAACTGAGGATCTCATAACTAGCAAGTTTGCTCTTTAGAGCAAAAATACCTAAGATATCTAAAGAAGAAATAGAGAAAGAGAAGAGAAAATAGGAAGAAGAGAAGATGAGAAGCTCTTGATTTGGTGTGATTTTCGGAGTAAGGGGATCCTCTATTTATAGAGGATGGGAAATGAGGAGTGGGAGAGTGGTTTGCAATTGTGAAGAGAGAGAACCGAAATTAGAGGAAACAGTTTGCAAATTCAGCTGCTCCCAACGTTTAAAAAGATACCTCATTGCTTAGAAATTGCTACAACGTTCAAGAAAAGAGTGCCCAACAACCATGTTCAAGTTCTACACCATCCGAAAATCTCTCTGCAAATCCAATGGGCTTGGAGCAACATGTTATTAGATATTTTCCTTTTTTAATTTTGCAATAACTCTAACAATCCCCCACATATTGCAAAATGTTTAAAGAATAAAGAAAGACATAAATCTTGGGTCTCATAAGATGTAATGCATCAGAGCCGGTATAGCAAGCTATATGAACCAGTCTTAGATCGATTAACTTAACAACGATTAACTTAACACACAGTGTAGTTGGTATAGCAAGCTATATGAACCAAGACACTTAGTATGTGTTAGAGGTTTATCAATCACAATACACCCCCACAATTCTTGCTGTTATCGCTGTGTTGCGCCT
>Ga0209700_100880_pt1 | contig 60517 bp, 31 predicted proteins | sample SiratroredBW_FD_187528 | JGI IMG/M metagenome (GOLD analysis project Ga0209700, IMG submission 187528) | Root nodule microbial communities of legume samples collected from California, USA - Siratro red BW (SPAdes) (version 2) | ecosystem: Host-associated > Plants > Roots > Nodule | place: USA...
AAAAAAGAGAAAAAAAAAAAAAAAAAAAAAAGATACACTACCTACAGTTATTAGATGGCAGGAATATGTTATAATGGGTAATGTGTTTAGTCCGTAGATAAAATAAAAAATTTAAAAATAATTAAAAAAACAAAAAGAATGTTTTATCTTAGGGAAACATTCCCTCCGAAGATTTTTCCGCAAAGCATGTTCGCTCTCTTCTTCTTCATAACACTCTTCCAATTTCTTCCCCAAATGCCAACCTAAAGTTTTAAACCCTTAATTTCTTTTAAAAATCTCTAATTTGTGGTTTTATTTGTGGAACCAAAATCCAAACCTCCAATCGAGAGTTCTATTGTGGATATCTGGACGAATAGTGTCTTAAACAACTTTCAAACAATGTACACTTTAACTCTCCTCCATTTTTCTTCTCATCCACTCGTCATTTTCATACCGATACCAAGAAAGTACGCTATTTGAAGTGTTTAGGGTTTTCGTGAAGTGATTTTGTGCATTTTTTCTTCTCATAAAAAAATCTCACTTGATTTTTTCTCTCGTCCCCTGTTGATGATGTGGAAAGGATTTAATTTTTTTTTGCATTGCACTTTTTTACTTGTGTCCTTTCACGATCTTATGATGGTAGGGTGTGGTGTGGAAACTTTTGTTGTTGGTGATGGTGATCGGCCATGCTATGACTATGAAATGAATGGACGCTTTAGCACGAATAGAAATTTTAAAAAATAAAAATATGAATGGTCTTTGAGAATAAAGAATGAGAGGATTGAAATTGAAAGGGTGTTTGTTAGATGGTGTGTTGACGCATGTAGTGTAGATTCACAACGATGATGTTGTTGAGACGAGTAATATTGTTGCTTTTAAATAATTGTTAAATTTGGATGGTTAAATTCAGACATATTGGATTACTCTTATGTTGGATATGTTGAATATGTGGATAACTTCAATATTTCATACATGTGTAAAATATTTAAAAGCAATTCAATTAAAATGAATATTTTGATGCATGAAGGATTACCTACGAATTTATCCACATATTATAATTGGTAAGTAATGTATGTATTGACATTACCTGCGAACTGGAGTTGGTGGGTATTACCTACACACTGAAGTTGGTCAGTATTACCTACGAACTGAAGTTTGTGAGTATTATCCACGACTTCAATTACCCACGGACTCAACTGCAATAGAAAAATTACCTACACTCAGATTACCTCCTACGGATTTTTGTCAAAATCACAAGTTGCTAATACATTTTAAGTTGACCAATCTTTTCTTCCGTGAAAATAAGGGGCTTCCGATCTTAGGACCTCTCCATAATCAATTATGACTAACATGCAAGCCCTCATGTGTTGTCAATATCAAACCCACTTCATTCGTTTTAGTCATGGATGATGCAAAGGAAGCACTCATGAATGAAAGTGAAATTGTTTAAGGAAGCACTCATGATCATAGAAATACAATAATGAGGGCACAACAAAAACAACAACATCAACACATAGCAACACATTCCTTCATCAAAGGCCTTACAATACTTCATCCCATTCAATTTAAACATGCCATTACGGGAAATTTCAAGTCATGTAAAGAAAAAAAAATCAAAAAACAAAATAAAAAAAATATTTATCATAATCGATTATGTTTCAAAATAAAACACATAATCAATTATGTTAAATAATCGATTATGTGTTTTTTTTAAGCATAATCGGTCCCCTCTCATAATCAATTAGTTAAAGGTTATTAGAAGTCTATTTTTGTTTCATAATAAACTTCACTTCACATGTTTCTGTCATAGAACCACATCTACAAAATGTGTAAATACGAGCTTAATTGTTGATCTTCAAAGTCCAACAAGAATTGTTCTTAACACAATAACACTAAGACACCTCCACTAGCAACTTTCTTTAGACGCAGAAATACCAACCACCACACACAGATGACACAAAACAAAGGACCAACGACAATGTGAGAAGGAAGAATGAAATTGTGAACCTAACACATACATTAACGAATTTTTATTGTCATTTTCAAAGCCTCAGTTTTTCTTGGTCGAGAAACAGATCTCTAATTCACTTCAAAAATATTTATCATGCACAATTAAAAAAAAAGGCATGAAAAAAAGTAAGGATATATTCTTAATGTACTCGTGGTTCAATTGACTTTTCTTGGATTTCTTCTCACAAGTACGAGGGATTCGAAAATTGCTGCACTTGCAATTCCATTCCCTCACTTTCTTGCACCAGTTTATCCAAATGGTGAGTCACCTTCAAACATGTTCGCGTAAACAGTACTCTATGGCAAACAAAACAGTGTTAAAAATACCAAAGCATTGCCAAAAACATGTTACCTTTCTGATTTATGCAAACACCCCTTTGCTTCTTTGCCTCAAATAAATAAGACTTGAAGTACCAAGAGCAAAAACATGTCTAAGAAAGGCTGTTTACAATGAGAGTAAAATTGAAAAAATTATATAAAAATCATGACGTACAAATACGCGCAAGAAAAAGCATTTGGCAATTTGCATGGAATGTTGTCGCGGATCTCATAAGAGCAGTGGAGGACTCAGATCAAGGGAAGATGGAGCACAGTGATCGAGAAAAAGACAGAATCTTTTGACTCTTATGAGACTTAAACAACATGAAAACTAACTTGGAAACCGTGTTCAGTGGGCTATTGAAGAAGTGTTGTGACAATTAAGCAACACATTATTTTCTTTGGATTTTGTTTTGGTTAATTCACAGTGTAAAATTACACGTGATAGTGTCTGTATTTCTATTTCATTGTATGAAAAAAAAATTGACTGTAATAATAATTAATTAAAAAGTATAAACGGTTTTAATTGCCTAATCTCAAAAGATCAAGCACAATCGATAATGAGAGAGAAAACATGATGAACCAATTTATATTACAGTGTTTTCTCTTTTGAAAATAAAGTAATGGAGGAATGTGATTAGATATGAGAGGAATTTCAAAGATTCATTAGCAGTTGACAGCTACCTAGCTCTATTCATTAGGGCATGGTGATTGATGAAAAAGGGATTTCAGAATAATTAAGTTGAGTTAAAAATTGAAAATAAATATAATTACCTTTTATCTTCTATTTATTTTTTAAGATAGTCATAATTTCTTTTTACCTTTTAGGATTGATTTAGGTTAAAAAAATACAGTAACGTATTAAAATATACAATTTGGTAACTCAAAGCAATATTGTACTATTAATTTGGAGAAACTCATTTTTTTATCAAATGAAACTTAAAATTATCCAAATTTAATCATAATTTAACTTATTTAATCTTTCAACTAAATTAATTGTGTAAAATTGATTAAGTTATTTGATGACAGATAATAGGGGTGAGACATGTGGTGATACAGAACAACAAGGAAAAGTCTCTTTCTCAAGTAAGGTTTTATTTTTAGTTTTTTCTTATTTTTTTTAATCACTTGGTGCTCAAGTGGCTAAATTTTTTTCGTTTAATAATAGAAGTATGAACCGATAAAATATATTAGCCTTATATTATAATTTTGAATGCAGGAGAAAGGAAACTTTATAATGGGTTTGAATTGGGAATTATTTTTATTCGAAATTTGAAATGTATTAAGATAAATTGTGTCAAATTTTAAAAGAAATAGATAATAATTTAAGAGATTAATTCGATTGATAAGATGATTTTAAATTTTATTTAAAAAGTATAAGAATTTAATTTTTTTTATATTATTTTTTTTCTAAATGTATATTTTCTTTATATTTTCTCTTTAGGCTAATAATTGGAAATACAATTAAATTAACTTTGATTAGAGTCTAACACCCTACAAAATATTTCTACTAACACACTTAAAATTTCACAAACATTGATATCTTAGAGTAATATGCTTCAAAATATACAATAATACTAAACTGAAAATTTAAAAGATATTTACAAAAATCATATATTAGTTTTTAAAAATAAATCTCCTTCTGACACAATCTATTCAATATAAAAGATTATTCACTGACTCTTCTGTAATGTAATCTGCTCTCGTATAATACATGATCATCACATATAGATAACAAAACACAAATACAAACAACAAAGGATATGCTAACAAATTTAAAACAATCTTAGAATAATTCAATTAATCACATACTTCAATTAAACATAAACATATTAAAATTATTTATTTCACTCAATTACATTCACAATTTCAACTATATGACTTTGACACATATAAACAAACTTGACTCTACTTCCAAAAGACTTTTGCATTGAATAAACTCCGATATATGCATCTATCATACAACTCTAAGTTGTGAATTCATGCAACCTCCAAATCAATGAATCATCAATCTTGTATGACAAGATTAGTCTTCCTAAGACTTTTTAAACCATGTATGTTTCAAGACCTCCTTTGACTCTCACCACCTAGTAATGATCATGTAGTTGATTCCTATTACTAGATCAATCGTTATTGATCATATCCTTAGACAATGCACATCCTAATTGACCTAAACACGAATATTTTCTTTCCTAACAATATTATGCCTTGATATTGACCATCTTAATCAATACTTTAACAATATCATATCATAAGCATATATCTCTACTCTGTTAGGTATCCAAGTGTGAGTATAAGTCCCATATTGGGTAGAAATGAGAAAGTTGAGCAACATATAAGAAAGATTTATTGATTGGGTTGTTTCTCTTCTTGTGAGGCCCAAACCCATTATGTTTTGGTGTGTCTATGACACATGACAGACCCAATATAATGCATCATTATAATTAGGGTAAAAGGCTAACCCTAAGTGTATGCCACTATGTGTGTAACTATGTGTGCCACTGTGAGAGCTTTGGTGTGTGTGGAGAAGTGTGAGCAACCGCTTAGAAAAAAAGAGAGTGAGAGGTAATTCGCAGCTACTTCCTATAGCAACATGTGTTGGTTGTTTTGTTGATCGAGTTGCAATTTTTATTGAAGATTCCTCACTCATATTTCTTCAATTTCGATCGTGTGATTGTCTACTGGAGGTTTGTAGAAGTGTCAAGAATTTTGTGAAGAGTTGTTGTCCGCAGCAAGTTCCTGTTACCATCAATCTTGGTTGTTTTGGAAATTCAACGGTGGAATCTCCTCCAATTGCTCTGAAATTTTTACTGAAGTTTTATCACTCACAGTTAGTCGTTTTGGACGGTCGGATTTGAGATCGGAGCTGTAGTTTGTTTCCAGAAAATTCATGAACGTTGTCTATTTTTCTAGTAACGAGATTCTTGAACTCTTACTTATTAATTTTAATTTGTTGATATTTTTGGGCCATTGTTGGTGACCGTTTTGAGGATTAGGAAGAGTTATATTGATATGCTTTGTGATTAATTTTGTGAGACTCATTGTACCTTTGTTTTGGTATTAGTGGAGTATTTACCGTCCTTTAGGTTTTTTAATCTCTATTGAGAAGTTTTTCCCACGTTAATTATTGGTATTGATTTATTCTTATTTTCGACTGCATATTGGTTTTGTTTGGATTGATTGATTGCGTTTAGGGTGTTTCCATATTTTTCTGATAAAAGTGAATCTTATTGCTTCCGCTGCCTAACTCCAATCAACTAGTATCAGAACTTATTGGTTTGGGCTTGTGGTTTGGTGAACAATGGAAACTAACACTCTGAATGGCTCCAATTATAATATTTGGAAAGGGAAAATGGAAGATTGGCTTTATGTGAAAAGAATTTTAGTAATGAGAAGCCTTAAGGTTTTGGGTTGAAGGTTGTGTCATTTCCTTGTGTGGGTTTGGCTCAGTTCTCATTCTTGTGAGATCTCCTCACTTTTGCCCCCTCGGATTACCTAACAAGTGGTATCAGAGTCGAAGGTTTGCGGCTTGGGTGAGTACAATTTGATCCCTGCATCGAAAGTCTTCCTAACGGAGGTTTCAGGCAAGCGTGTTCCATTTAAGTATGTAAACGACGGTAAAAGTGAGGATCGTTTGTGATTAAGATACTCATATTTGAAAATACTTATGCTCGAGGGGGAGTGTGTACCAATGTGGAAGGGACTCTCACTTGAGGGGGAGATTGTTAGGTATCCAATTGTGAGTCTAAGTCTCACATTGGGTAGAAATGAGAAAGTTGAGCAATATATAAGAAATATTTATTGGTTGGGTTGGTTCTCTTCTTCTGAGGCCCATACCCATTATGTTTTGGTGTGTCTAAGACACATGACAAACCCAATATAATGCATCATTATACTTAGAGTAAAAGGCTAATCCTAAGTGTGTGCCACTATGTGTGCACCTGGGTGTGCAACTATGTGTGCCACCGTAAGAGCTTTGATGTGTGGGGAGAAGTGTGAGCAACCGTTTTGAAGAAAAGAGAGTGAGAGGTAATTCGTAGCTACTTTTTATAGCAACATGAGTTGGTTGCTTTGAAGATCGAATGGTGAAACCTTGTCTAATCGAGCTACAATTTTTATTGAAGATTTCTCACTCATATTTCTTTAATTTGGACCGTGTGATTGTCTATTGAAGGTCTATAGAAGTGTCATGAATTTTGTGAAGAGTTGTTGTCCGCAGCAAGTTCCTGTTACCGTCAGTCTTGGTTGTTTCAAAAATCAACGGTGAAATCTTCTTCAATTGCTTTGAAATTTTTACTGGAGTTTTATCACCCACAGTTCATTGTTTGGACGGTCGGATTTGACATCAGAGTTGTAGTTTGTTTCCAGAAAATTCGTGAACGTTGTCTATTTTTTTGGTGACGAGATTCTTAAACTCTTCCTTATTAATTTCAATTTGTTGATATTTTTGGGGCATTGTTGGTGACCGTTGTGAGGATTAGGAAAAGTTGTATTGATATGCTCTGTGATTAATTTTGTGAGACTTACTGTACCTTTGTTTTGGTATTAGTGGAGTATTTACCGTTCTGTGGGTTTTTTAATCTCTATTGAGAGGTTTTTCCCACGTTAATTATTGATGTTGATTTATTCTTCTATTTTCGACTGTATATTGATTTTGTTTGGATTAATTGATTGCGTTCAGAGTTTTTTCATATTGTTATGATGAAAGTGAATCTTATTGTTTCCGTTGCCTGACTCCCATCAACTGGTATCAGAGCTTATCGATTTTTGGCTTGTGGTTTGGTGAACAATGAAAACTAACACTAGTAATATGATTACTCTGAATGGCTCCAATTATAATATTTGGAAGGCGAAAATGGAAGATTGGCTTTATGTGAAAAAATTTTCAGTAATGAGAAGCCTTAAGGTTTTGGGTTGAAGGTGGTGTAATTTTCTTGTGTGGGTTTGGCTCAGTTCTCATTCTTATGAGATCTCTCCGGTTTTGCCTCTCGGATTACCCAACATACTCATGTATTCATTCATTTTACAATCTCAATCTCAAACATATCAAGAATTATTGAATCATCAATATTATTCAATTTAAATTATAAATCAATTTATTCTATTCAATCCATATGTTGCATTACAAAAGAATAAAACAATCAAAACAAAAAAGCAAAAAACAAATTAGGTTGAGCAAGAATCCTCGCTTGATTGAAAATTCCATCTCTTGAACGAAAATGGTCCAAAGAGCACTCCAGTTCCAGTGTTATTTTTGCTTGAGAGAGAATACATTTGCTTGAGCAAAAATCTTTTTTCGGTTGGACGAAGAGGTTCTCGCGTAAGCGAAAATGATCCAAAAAACACTCTAGTTCCAGTGCTATTTTTGTTTAAGCGAGATATGCATAATTCAGTTTTAAAAATTACTGCCCCAAATCCTTCCTATGCAAAATCACTTTCATTTAACTTGTTTCAATATCACATACACTTTTAACCTATCATTTTTATGAACCAACAATGCATTTTTTTTTCTTGAACAATTTTATCCTTTTTAAAACAAGTCATGAAAACCCAACTTAACAACCTATTTTCTTCAATGCTTCCTAAATCAATTCTAACTTATAACCATTCTCATTTAAGTGCTTTCTATGATTAAACATGTCACATATAACTCTTGCATTCTTATAATTATTCTAACAGCCTACAATCATACATATGTACCTATTTATTCCTAATTCCATTTCTAACAATCTGTAAGGACTCATCATATTACATTTCTAACACATCATCATAATAGAACTATCATTACTAACTCAAATCATGCATATCATTTTAAAATTAACATCAAATTTAGACCTGGACGAATTATTTAACAACACTCAATCAAGTTTACCACATATACCAAACAACACTCAAAAGCAATTATGTTAGCAAATTTCAGACCTGCAAGAGAGCTTAACAAACATCACTCAAATTACATCTCTAGTCCTAAATTTGAAATTCTAAAGTCTTACAACATCATAACCATATAACTGTAGTAGTTAGCTTCCCTTATCTGGTTTAGAGGTAGAAGTCCTCACAAAAAGTTCCAAAAATCTAGGTTTCACATGAACTCCAACCTGCACCACAAAATTTCTAATCAATGATCATACTACAATACTTAGACACTGAACCAACAAAGACTCTGTCTGATGACTCAAACGACGCATGCGAGCACAATATCATTAGGGAACAATATACCTAAAATTAACTCTAAGGAAGAGGGACAGAAAATGAACTTACTCAAACTAAAATCTGATCGAACATAAGTGCTCAGATTATTGCCACGAATTCAGTGGTGGACTCCGATAGTTGATCTGAGGAAGGACAGAAACAAAGATCTAGCTTGTGTTTGGTTCAACCAATTTGTGTGGATGTACTGTTCAAGAGAATAGATTGTTGTGAATGAAATTTGTTTGGTTGCATTAATTTGGGAGGACGGATTGCAGGATGAGATCCTCGTTCATGTGAAAAGATTTGAAGGGATAGAATTGGAAATTACAAAACAGTCCTTGTAAGTGAGTTAGAAATTAAGAAACACTATTTTCCGCAAGGGTCAATTAGTAATTTCACAAATATATCAATTAAAAAAATAAAAAATAAAATCTATCAAATCATTCTCAAACTTTCACAAATATTCCTTTCAATTCCCTTTAAATCTTACCATCTATCCATTAATCCAAACAACCTTATCATCCGCACACAATTCATTCAAATTCCTTCAAATCCACTCCTCCAACCAAACAAAACCTTGGAGAAAAGGCAAAGAGAACAGAGGGAATAGAGGTTTAGAGAGATAGTAGGTTCGTAAAAGTGAGAATTGACTATTAAATTTTTCTATAAATATGTGTTTTCAGTTTATTATAAAATATTCAAGTATTCATTTTACTTTTGTCACTTCTACTCTAAAGACAAAGTTTGAAGGGATTACATTCTCTCCAAAAATTTTATCACTTTTATCACTTCTACTTTAAAATATTTTAATATTTTTATCAAATATATTTTTATCAAATATATTTTTATCAATTAAAATAACTTACGAATTAGTTAAAGAAAATATATTGACCTTCCATGTATACTTCAAATGTAAAATACAATTATATGAAGGTTATAATAGTAATTCAAAATGATTAACATTAATAAATGATGCCCACATTTAATGTTATCATGTTAATATTAATTATTTATTAATAATGTTTGTTTGAAGCTCACAAACAATAAATGAATTAAAAAATATATTTGAAATATATAATATTTATTTTCTTCTTATTAAATTTTATGTATAACCTTATATCTAGTATAAGTTTTATATAATTCTTAGATAAAATCATACGAAATTTTAATTTTAATTCCAAGATAATAACTTAGATTTATAATTTTAATCATTTTTATAAATTTTGAATTAATACTTTATAATTATTTTTAATGTTTTATTTTATAGTATTATTTACTTCGTTTTTATCATCAAATACTCATCTCGTTATAAATATTAAGATACTTTTCTTTTATTTAATATTTTATTTTAAAATTTATATAATTATATTTTTTATGAAAAAAAAATGTGTGATTTTTTTACTGATAATACTATATTTTCTCTGTTTTAACTTTCACTTTTCTATAAAAAATTATTTAATAAATATTTTAATAAACATAAATGCATAAATAATTATATCAGTTATTAAAAAAATTAGATAAAACACAAATTTCGTACTATCAAATATTAAATATGTATTATTCCTCCAAAAACTAATGTCAATACAATTCCAAAACAATTACATTAATACATTTTAAAATAATTGATTTAATAAAACGACTCATTAACAAGTTTCAAAATTTAATAAAAGGTGTTAAATAAGTTTCATAATCTTTCAATACTCTTATAGTTTAAGAATTTTCGAACTTAATCTTCCTAATTCAATATTTATCACCTACAATACAAAATTTGAGTTCAAACCTACTTAGTTTTCCTTTCCTTTTAACCTTCATTTTTAGATTTATTTTGTACATTAATTTATTTAAAAAATTGTTTTATAATAAGTTATAATATTTTTGTTAGATATCCAAGTGTAAGTTTAAGTTACACATTGAGTATAAATAAAAAAGTTAAATAAAATATGAGAAAGAAAATCCAAAAATTCGATGTCTTAAGGTTTTGGATTGAAGATAGTGTCATTCCTTTTTATGTATGTATGTTTAGCTTTTATTCTTGTTTGATCTTTCTGATGTTTTTCCCCCTCGATTTTTTCAGTAACTTTAACTAAAATTATTGCCATTTTATAAAAAAAAATGTCTATTAAAATGTATATAATAATGCTAAAATTTAGTAATTTTTTGTCATGGTTTAGAAACGAATTTTGTGTTATATAAAGCTAAAATCTCATTATTCTTATTACCATCAAATTTAGTTTTCTTAAATTCATGATATTTATGTTTAAAAGAATATATTATTAATGAAAACTACACATATTTATGGTTAAATAAATATGCATGCATGATTAATTAATTTTAAAAGTCTAACATCACAAATATATATATATATATTCTTTTTTTTATATTTACTTGATTTTGGTAACATAATTATAAAAAAGACTCAACTTAATTTTTCAATTATGTAAAAAAAATTATATTTATTATCAAGCTGACGTGGTTAACCATTGTAGATAAAGATTGATAAACTTTGATACTTTACTTACATCAATCACATCATTTTAAATTCATCTCAATCGCTCATTGTAACCTGATCCAATGACGCGCATAGTCGATCCGTGTCGTTCAATTTTATTGGTCATTGAGAGAATTTTATTATATATACCAGCATATCTCAGACATGTTTTGTATCTCCTCTTCTGTTCCTCTCTTGATCATTGAAACCTGATTAACTTTTTCATATTAAATGGCAAGCCGTGGCAAAACCAATACTAATAATTTTATGGAAGTTTTATTTTGTATGTGATGTTTTCAGGTTTTGGAGTTAACTGGAAATGCTGCTATAGACAACAAGAAGACCAAGATCATGCCTCGCCATATCCAACTAGCAGTTAGGAATGATGAAGAGCTGTGCAAGCTTCTTGGAGATGTGACCATTGCCAATGGTGGTGTTATGCCTAACATTCACAACCACTTGCTCCCAAAGAAGAGTGCATCCTCCAAGGGTTTTGATGTTGATGAGGACTCTTAGATAGATGTCTCTTTTCTTGTATCAAATGTGATCCCTATATTCTCCCTTTCACAAAGACTCTCTCTTTGACTTAATAATACATAATGTTGGGATTGTTATATTATCATAATAACTATTTGCCTTTCATCTCCATCTCTTCTCATGTATCATCAAATCTTTAGTTCACTTATTTCTAATTTATTTTGCATTTACATTATTTATTTCAATTTAAATGGGTTGAAGAACAAAATCCTAAAATCCAAAGCCAACTTAATAATACATTCATCCATAATCCAAATTGGGACCAACTTCAATCCAACCACATACATAATCAGGACCGTCTGTTAATTAACGCAATCCAACGGTAGTCATCGTCAATCCGCGTCCTTCACTCTCATTGGCCCAATTTCCACGCCTCGCACTATATAAACCTCGCAATAGCCCAGAGTATCCAAATACAACTTCTTCTCGTATTTTCTCAGTCCTCGGAAATCGTCGTTGTTCACCCTTTTTGTTTCCTAATCTTCTCGCAATTAGGTCACAGTTAATCAATGGCAGGTCGAGGTAAAACCCTAGGATCCAGCGCCGCCAAGAAGGCGACCTCCCGGAGCAGCAAAGCTGGCCTCCAATTTCCCGTCGGCCGTATTGCTCGTTTCCTCAAGGCCGGAAAGTACGCCGAGCGTGTCGGCGCCGGTGCTCCCGTCTATCTGGCTGCCGTCCTCGAATATCTCGCGGCTGAGGTAATTCCTCGTCTACATCTAATCCGGTTTCTAATCAATTTCCCCATCTCGGTAGATCTAGGGTTTCGAATTTCGATTAGGTTGATTTCCCCTATTTCAGCGATTAGGTTCAGTTTTCGAAAAATTGAATCTGCAATGGGTATTTTTTTTTTTAATTCTTTTTTGATTGAACATTTCTGGTATCTGATTTTTCAGGTTCTTGAGTTGGCTGGGAACGCTGCGAGAGACAACAAGAAGACCAGAATTGTGCCTCGTCACATTCAATTGGCAGTGAGGAACGACGAAGAGTTAAGCAAGCTTCTTGGAGATGTGACCATCGCTAACGGTGGTGTTATGCCCAACATTCACAATCTTTTGCTCCCAAAGAAGGCTGGTGGCTCATCCAAGGGTGCCGGTGCTGACGATGACTCTTAAATATTGGGATTTAATTTTTGTGAACTGAGGCCGAATTTAGATTCTCCATTGTCTTACTGTTTTTGTAGTTCTTGATCTTTGTGTTCTGTAGTTTTAGTTAGTTTCTCAGGTAGTGATTATGTGAATAGAGGATGCTCTTACCCTTCAAGAAAGATTGTTGAAATTTTAAATCATTTCTCTGTCATCTTCCAATCTTGATCTAGCCATCGATAACTTATCTGTGTGTGCAGAACTTGATCACGAATATTATAATGCGTGTTTTCTATTGAAGAAATGCTTTGGTAAATATGTGGGTTTGTCTTATTTTTTCGTGAGCGTTGGTTCTTGCTGAAGCACTTGGCTGCCCAGTTGTGTTTTGGGTTTCAATGTTTGTCGTTTTAAGTATGAACACCCAATTGGGCATATTTAATTTATTTTATGATCTCGATTTTTAGAAAAAAGCAATTGGGTTTTAAAATGGGCACTTTCTTGAGTTTGATTTCTAATAGTGGAAGGAAGGAAATAGAACCTGTATAGAATGAGTTGATTTGTTTTTTCGATATTCTGGGTTCTTTTATTGCCGTGTTTGCATACTTTTTTTTGAGTAGCTTTCCTCTCTAAAGTTTTGATGCCCTTGAGTTTGAATAGTAATTTGAAGTCGATGTCATTAATTATTTACTTCTCCTGAAATTGGTTTTGATTAGTCATTCTTTATTTCTCCTGAAATTGGTTTTGATGTCATTAATTATTTACTTCTCCTGAAATTGGTTTTGATTATATTCGAATAGTTTGCTCTTTTGGCAAGCATGACTGATATCTGAATCTGTCTTTAAATTGGGTTTTCTGTCCGAATAGAAAATTGTTGTATGTGTAATGCTTTGAAGCTTTTACAGAGAAATTATTTTACATACATTAAAAATTTAATAATATTAACTATTACGATAAAAAGAGTTTTTTTTTTTTTAACAAGGGTATGTTTATTGAATGATACGGAAGAAGGCTCTACTTGGTAGTTCTATATAATTTAATAACTAATTTTTCTAGATACACCTATAATGTAATGTTTAACTACTTTTCTTAATTATTTTTTAATAGAATTATTTTTTTCTTTTTTGAAGATTGGTTTTTTTAGGTATGTCAAATTATTAGAAATATAATATTTTTAAAATCTTTATGTTATAATAAAAGTTGTCAAGAGATCTTAAAAGGTGTAATAATATATGTATATATGTAAATTAAGGTTTTGTAATCACTTTTCCAACCAAGATTACCTTATATATTCAAACAAGACATTTTTATAATCATTTATTTAAATTTCAATAATATATATTAATTGACATATAAGTAATGTATTAATATGACGTCCTTTTCATTTTCCAAGGATAATAATTTCAGTTTAAAATAAAATAATATTAAAATATTGTATATAATTATATATTTATTTGTAAATTAATTCAATATTTGGTGAAGAAGGAAAACGTAATTATAACTGATGAAAAAGTAACTAATATTGTTTCTAATATCACACATCATATAAATAAAAGGTTTTAAAAGTTAGAGAGTTTTTAAAAGTTTAAAAGTTAGAGAGTCCAGTAATTTAAACATGATGAAACTGGAGTTAATATTTTCTTAAAATATTAAATGTTTTGAATGACTTTTAAATTATACATTAATTATAACAATAAATTTTATTATACATTAATTACAACAATAAATTTATAAATTATACATTAATTATAACAATAACTATTATTATACATTAATTACAACAATAACTTTTAAATTATACATTAATTATAACAATAAATTTTTAAATTATATATTAATTATAACAATAACTTTTTAATTATATATTAATTATAACAATAACTTTTTTAATTATATATTAATTATAACAATAACTTTTTCTAATTATATATTAATTATAACAATAACTTTTCAGTTACTCATTAACTGACAACATAAGTTAAATGAAATCATATTTAATGATTTATTTGAACTGAGAGATAGAATTGAGGATGAAATAAAGAAAATTTGAGGAAAACAGAAAGAGAAAAGTAAAATTGTTTGAATTAAGAGTAAAAGGTGAAAGAAAGCCAAAAAGAATTAGGAAAAGTTTATGATGATAAATGTGATTATTAAAAAAATTATATATAAGATAAAATTATAATTTTATTTGTAATTAAGATTAATTTAAGATAAAATATTATTCACTATTAGTACATAAAATCTGCGTCTCATTAAAATATTACTTTATTACAATGAATTTAGAAAAAAAGATCTAATATTGTGTATACTGATAAAATTGTTAAAAATAGATTTTGATAAAATTAAAAAAAAATTGAAAGCAATATATGATTATGAATGTATATAAAATTAATGAAAATAAATTTTGATAAAATTTTAAAAAATAAATAAAAGTAACTATAGAAATTTTTAAAAAATTCTAAACTTCACAAAATTTAATCAAATAATTAAAAATTGATAAAAATACAACACCTAATAAATATTAAATATATAATGAATAATAATAAATTTTTTATATCTACAGTTCATATCAGTTCAACAAATTATTCTGATACAATCGGTAAAATCGAATTAAAGAAAAAAAATTATAAATTATTTAATACGGTCCTACATATCTAAAAATATAATTTTTTTCTAAATTGAAACTAAAAATTAAAATATTATAAATAATAATAATATTATTATTTTAAAAATTTACTTAAATTATTATTATTTTATTATTTTTATTATATAATTATGATTTACGATTTTTTAATTTTATGAATTATTATTTTACAATTTTATTTTAATTATTATTATTTTAAAATATTGTTATTTTTATTTTTTAACATTAACAATATTAGTATTTTATAAGTTTATTGTTATTATTATTTTTATTATTATAATTATCCTTTATATTTTATTATTTTTATATCTTATTATTATTTTATAAATTTATTTATCTTAAATTTTTTATTTTTTTCTTTAATAGAAATAGTTATACATCCTATCTCTTTTGTTTTCCATGTTTTTTTAATTCCTCTACAATTCTAAACAAAACGTAATTAAAAATAAATTTGAGTAAAAGGACAAATTGTTTTTAATAACTCGTGTGCCTGTATATTTCGATTAAAAATGTCCAACAATATTTTATTTCACGAAGTATTTATTTTTCATCTTATGCAATAATTTAAAGACATTAAAGCTATAAATATAATAGATAATTGCTTTAATTTTTTCTTTATTTATTTTCAAAATTAAATGTGAGAATATAATATTTTTGTCATTCACATGGAGTAAAATTTCTATTTCTACTTGATCTATTTTCAAAATGAAATACAAAATATAAGTTTAAAACACTATTTAATTTCAACCAATCCTGCAAAAGTGTATCTTGAACCTTCCTCCTTGGTTATTTCATTGTAAGATAAATGTCTTTATCTAAAAATCAAATTTATAAATACAATAAATTAATACATGATAACCAATAAATGAACAAACAAATATGTATTAAAATCGTTAATGTCTATTATTTTTTCATGATATTTCATAATAAAATAAAATAAAAAATTATAAATATGTATTGAAAATTTAGGCTTCCTTCATATTTGATTCCAATAATTTTACAAGTTGTAATTTTAAGTCTTTATAATTTTAATAAAAAAACTAGTTTTTCTATTTTTTCAATATTAAGTAGTTTCTGTTCCGTGCTTTCCTATATTAAAGTAAAAATATTATTGTATTACTATAAAAATCATAATCACACCTAGTGTTATAATCTAGATCACTCATATACCACACTTTTGATATTATTATTTAGAAAAAATAATAATAAGAGTTAAGATTCAAATCAAACTAGTTAAAAAAACTTAAAATGTATATATGTGTGAGTTTGATGAACTTTAAAATTTAATTCTTTGCTTAAATCTATAACATTCTCTAATTTATATTTGAGTCTCAAAAACATTTACATGTTAAAATAATGAAAAAAAGTAAACAGATTGTTTCAAAGATATTAATATTATTATATTTTTTTTGTAAGTGAATCTTTGAGGACAAAAATGTTTGATTATTAAAAAAAACTATAAAATTCAAAATTTAAAAAATGATGAATTTTAAATGTAAAAGAATAGAAAGTTTATAAATAAATTATAATAATTTATTCTTTACTTCATTAAGAATTTTATCCTTTTTAAATATTTCAGTTTCTTTAAACTCTTAAGTTTATAGAATAATTAAGATATTGTTGTGTTATTAGCTTACATATGTGAGGAGGTAGAAAGGATAAATGTTGCTAGTATATGGTTTGATAATTTGAAAATCAAAACTTATATTAGATTTTTTATTTTTGGAAATGAAAGATGAGAGATTTACTTGTAGGTATTTTACTATCAAATCTCATTGTTGTTATTAGTTTCTTAAATTCATGGTATTTTATTTTTAAAAAAATATTATTAATGAAAACTATACATAATTTAAAGTTAAATAAATATCCATACATCATTAATTAATTTTAAAAGTTTAATATCACAAATAAATATTCTTTTTTATATATACTTAATTTTGATAATATAATTATAAAAAGACTCAGCTTAATTTTTAATTATATAAAAAAAATCATATTCATCATGAAGCTAATGTGGTTAATCATTGTAAATAAAGATCGATAAACCTTGATATTTTACTTGCATCAACTACATCACTTTATATCCATCTCAATGACTTATCATAATTTGACTCAACGACAAATACAGTTGATCGGTGTCGTTCAATCTTATTAGTCAAACTAGGAGACAACTTTATTATAAAAACCTGACATATCTCAAACACATTTCATATCTCTTCTTATTTGTTTATGACCAAGTTTTATCTTATATAGGACTTAAGTCTCATTGTTGTTATTACCATCAAATTTAGTTTTCATAAGGTCATGATATTTTGTTTAAAAAATATATTATTAATGAAAACTATACATATTTAAGGTTAAATAAACATTCATGCATGATTAATTAATTTTAAAAGTTTAACATCACCAGTATATATCCTTTTTATATTTACTTAATTTTGGTAATATAAATAAAAAAATTGAACTTAAATTTTCAATTATGTAAAAAGAATGAAATTCATGATCAAGCTGACATGGTTAACCATTATATATAAAGATTGATGAACTTTGATACTTTACTTGCATCAATCACAACACTTTAAATTTATTTCAATCGCTTATTATAACCTGACCCAACGACATGCAAAATCAATATGTGCTGGTGGTGAATTATATTAGTCAAGTTAGGAGACAACTTTATTATGTATACCTAACATATCTCAGACACGCTTCGTATCTCTACTCCTATTCCTCACTTGGTAATTAAAACCTGTTCATATTGAATGGCAAGCCAGGACAAATCTAACACGAGCAAAAGTGTCATGTCAAAATTTTCCAAAGCTGGTCTCCAGTTCCCTTTTGGTTGTGTTGCTCGATACCTTAAGACGGACAAGTATGATGAGCGCATTGGTTCTGGTCCTCTTGTGCTTCTGACATCTATTTTTGAATATGTGGTTGCTGAAGAAATTTACTAATTTACCTTCAAATTTTGTCCGTGTTTATAGTTAGTTTTCTTAAGTTCATGATATTTTGTTTAAAAAATATATTATTAATGAAAACTATACATATTTAAGGTTAAATAAACATTCATGCATGATTAATTAATTTTAAAAGTTTAACATCACCAATATATATCCTTTTTATATTTACTTAATTTTGGTAATATAAATAAAAAAATTGAACTTAAATTTTCAATTATGTAAAAAGAATGAAATTCATGATCAAACTGACGTGATTAACCATTGTAGATAAAGATTGATGAACTTTGATACTTTACTTGCATCAGTCACAACACTTTAAATCCATCTCAATCGCTCATTATAACCTGACCCAACGACATGCATAGTCAATCTGTGTCAGTGGTCAACTATATCAGTCAAGTTAGGAGACAACTTTATTATGTATACCTAGCATATCTCAGACATGCTTCTTATCTCTAGTACTATTCCTCACTTGGTAATTGAAACCTGTTCATATTGAATGGCAAGCCAGTGCAAATCTAGCACGAGCAAAAGTGTCATGTCGAAAAGTACCAAACCTGATCTCCAGTTCCCTGTTGATTGTATTGCTCGATACCTTTAGACGGACTAGTATCATGAGCGCATCAATTTTGGTCCTCTTGTGTATCTCACATCTGTTTTTGAATATGTGGTCACTGAAAAAATTTACTAATTCACCTTCAAATTTTGTTCGTGTTTATAGTTAGTTTTCTTAAGTTAAAAAAACTTTGTTTAAAAAATGTATTATTAATGAAAACTATACATATTTAAGGTTAAATAAACATTCATGCATGATTAATTAATTTTAAAAATTTAACATCACCAATATATATCTATTTTATATTTACTTCATTTTGGTAATATAAATAAAAAAAATTAAACTTAAATTTTCAATTATGTAAAAAGTATGAAATTCATAATCAAGCTGACGTGGTTAACCATTGTAGATGAAGATCGATGAACTTTGATACTTTACTTGCATCAATCACAGCACTTTAAATCCATCTTAATTGCTTATTATAACCTGATCCAACGACATGCATAGTCAATATGTGTCGGCGGTCAATTATATTAGTCAAGTTAGGAGACAACTTTATCATGTATATCTAGCATATCTCAGACACGCTTCGTATCTCTACTATTATTCCTCACTTGGTAATTGAAACATGTTCATATTGAATGGCAAGTCAGGACAAATCTAGCATGAGCAAAAGTGTCATGTCGAAAAGTATCAAAACTGCTTTCTAGTTCCCTGGTGTTTGTGTTGCTCGATACTTTAATACGGACAAGTATAATGAGCGCATCTTCTGGTCCTCTTGTGATTCTGACATCTGTTTTTGAATATGTGGTTGCTGAAAAAAATTACTAATTCACCTTCAAATTTTGTCCGTGTTTATAGTTAGTTTTCTTAAGTTCATGATATTTTGTTTAAAAAATATATTATTAATGAAAAATATACATATTTAAGGTTAAATAAACATTCATGCATGATTAATTAATTTTAAAAGTTTAACATCACCAATATATATATCCTTTTCATATTATTATTATTATTATTATTATTATTAATATGACTGTTTTTAATTATAATAATTATTTTAATATTTTTATTAATATTTCATTTATATATAATTTAACTATTAATTTTAATTTAATCTAGTTAATCTCTTATTATATTATATATATAATAATAATTCATTATATATTATGTTATATATATATATTATTGTTTTTGGTATTTTTCTTTTTTTAGTTTATACATATTTTGGTGCCTTTTTTTCATGTATTAGTTAATCACTACAATTAGTTACTGAATATATTATAAAATATGTTATTCAAAATTAACTAAATTCTAGAGAAAAACAAAATTTATGTTATGCAAGATTGGTACTTGAAATGAGAACAAATAAAGATCATCAATTATAGAATGTGCGTAATTCATTATGCTGCATATATAATTATTTTAAATGTAGTAAGAAAAGTTAAATATACAATTCATCATGAATATATATATATATATATATATATATATATATATATATATATATATTAATATTTTAAAGTAATTTAGTTTAGTTATTATTATTCAAAAATATTTTTTATTTACTGAAATTTACAATAATATTTTATTTTAATTAAAATTTATTTTAACTAATAGATTTTAAAAAATTATATTTCACATCAAATTATTTTACAAAATATTTTCAAAAATATATTAATATAAAATAATAATTTATTATATCAATCAAATAAACTGCAAATTTTTTACTTATTTCTCTTTATTTTTTTTAATTTTTTTCTTTAATATAAATAATTATACATCCTATCTCTTTTCTTTTCCATTATTTTCTTTTCTTTTTTACTCCTTCTTCAATTCTAAACAAAAACATAATTAAAAATACATTTGAGTAAATTAACAAATTGTTTTCAATAACTCGTGATCCTGCGATTAAAAATGTTCAACAATATTTTATTTCACAACAAAACATTTCGTATTTAATTTAATTTTTACATCTTATGCAATAATTTAAAGACATTAAAGTTATAAATATAGTAGATAATATTTTTGTTGTTCGCATTGAGTAAAATTATTATAGACAGTAAAATTTCTATTTTTACTTTATTTATTTTCAAAATTAAATAAAAATATCAATTTAAAACAGTATTTAATTTCAACTAATTGTGCAAAAGTTGATATTGAACCTTCCTCCTTGGTTATTTCATTGTAAGATAGATGTCTTTATCTAAAAGTCAAATTTATAATTCCAATAAATTAATACATGATAACGAAATATGTAATAAAATGGTTAATGTCTATTATTTTTCTTGATATTTCATAATAAAATAAAATAAAAAATTATAAATATGTATTGAAAATTTAGGCTTAATTCATATTTGATTCCAATAATTTTACAAGTAGTAATTTAAGTCCTTATAGTTTTAATAAAAAAATTTGATTTTTCAATTTTTTCAATATTAAGTAGTTTTTGTTCCCGCTTTTATAAATTAAAGTAAAAATATCATTGTAAAAACTGTAATCATAACAAGCCAGATCACTCATCTACCATACTTTTGACATTATTATTAAAAGAAAAAAAATTATAAGTATTAAGAGTCAAATCAAGTCAGTTAAAAAAACTAAAAATGTGAAAGTTATACTAATGGTTCAATAATTATATATATATATATATATATATATATATATATATATATATATATATATATATATGAATTTAATAAATTTTAAAATGTAGTTTTTTTTTTTAAATCTATAACATTCTTTAATTTATATTCGAGTTTTAAAGATATTTACATGTTGTTAAAATAATGAAAAATGCAGAAAGAAATTGTTTTAAAGATATTTATATTCTTATATTTTATTTTGGTAAGTAATTTTTTAAGGACGAAAATGTTTTGTTGTTAAAGAGAATGCTAAGACTCAAGTTTTTAAAAAATGATGAATTTTAAATATAAAAGAATAGAAAAATTATAAATAAACTATAATATTTTATTCTTTATTTCGTTAAAATTTTATCTCTTTAAATAATTTAATTTCTTTAAACTTTAAATTTACATAATTACTAAGATATTGTTGTTTTGTTAGTTTACATACGTGAGGAGGTAGAAACGAGAAATGTTATTAATATAGACATTTTACTTTGAATAAAAGGGGAGGAAGTTAATATTATCATCTAACTAATGGAATAATCATTTAGATGTGAGAAAAATGTTGTCGATGATTTAATAAACATGTAAACTGTATAACTTTGTATCTATCAGTGAGAATAATTGCAAAGTATATATGGAGTTGATGTTTAGATTATCAACAAAATTAAAGTATTGGAAGTATTTGAGTATAATATAGGGATTTAACTTGAAATTAGATATTTTATTGATTGAAAAATAATGCTTTTGGTTGTGATATTATTCAACCGATGAATTATTTTTCAACTGCCACTCAAACATAACTTAAGTCATTCTTAAATATAAGTTAATCAGCATTTCATTATCAAGATAAACTCTTGTGTATAACTCAAGTTAGAACTTATAATCAGAGTGAGAAAAAAAATCAAGAAAATTATCTCGTTTTTAAAGCATGGTCAAATTATAATATTATTACTCATAAGAAATAGAAATGGTACATAAACTTCTAAAATATGTAATATTATAAAACACATAATTTTATCTACTTTTTATATTTATTTTATACAATTTTCAATAAAGTTATCAAATTAGTTTGAGAATTATAAGAATATAAATAATTTAAATATAATTATATTTTTTGAAAACTAAAAATTTCAATATTGATATTGATAGGATACAAATATATATTTTTTGGATAATATGTGTGTGTATATATATATATATATATATATATATATATATATATATATATATATATATATATATATATATATATATATATATATATATATATATATATATATATATATATATATATATATATTTTATTAATTAGAGTTTTTGTTTATTTGATATAAAATTAAAATGAAAGTTGGTGGTTTCAAGTTGTTTAATTTCTTTTACCAGTAAAATAAGGTTATACATTAGTTATTTAGTCTAACCTACTTAAATTATTTTAATACGAGATAGTATATCTATAATAAATATCATAAATAAATAATTCTCTAAATAAATATCATAAATTAATAATATTTAATACGTGTGATGTGAATTTAGGACCATTAAACTATTACAAGTATGATGAGAATAATAATAAAATACTATATTAACGAAATTCATAACGTAAATTAATGTTTTTTATTTAAAACATTGCCATCGTCACAATTAGTATCGTCAACATGACACGGTTCAACTTTACTAAATTACAAGAAATCTGACGTTTAAATTAATGATTTTCATTAAAATGAATTTTTAAAAAAGTTTATGTTTTATTATTAGTTTTAAGTCTATAAACCACTCACGCATAATTCAGGAATTATTCCACAGATTAAAACACACAAAGTTTCGTAAAGAAATAAAATAATGTTATCCTTAAATATTTATTTAATTTGTTGCTTCTTTTGGGTAAGGTCAGCATAAATTATTAGAGTAATTCACATCCAGCTGTGAAGACAACCTAATACAAGATCTGAACGGTCCATAACGATGCAATCCAACGGTTGGTACCATCGATCCGTGTGATTCACTCTCATTGGTTCAATTTCTACGCACCCACTATATAAATCTCGGTACCGCTAAAGTTTTTTCATTTTCAAATAAACTCTCTTCTCGTATTCCCTAACTCACTGGAACTTGCTTCTACCGTCACTTCTCGCATCTCGAACCTTCAAGTTCCGGTAACCGCGTCACAGTTCATCAATGGCAGGTCGAGGCAAAACCCTAGGATCCAGCGCCGCTAAGAAGGCCACCTCCAGGAGCAGCAAAGCCGGTCTCCAATTCCCCGTCGGCCGTATCGCTAGGTTCCTTAAGGCCGGAAAGTACGCCGAGCGTGTTGGTGCCGGTGCTCCTGTCTACCTGGCCGCCGTCCTCGAGTATCTCGCCGCTGAGGTAATTACTCATGTTCTTCGAATTCTGTATATAAATTATCGCTTGATGTTGTTAGATCTAGGGTTTGAAATTCGATTTCATTCCCCTAATTAACCGAATAATTATGTATTTAAGAACAATTGGATGATTCGACTTTGGTTTTCATTGTGGCTTCAATTGATAGTTTGAATTTGATGTTTCAGGTTCTTGAGTTGGCTGGAAACGCCGCGAGAGATAACAAGAAGACTCGAATTGTTCCTCGCCACATTCAATTGGCGGTGAGGAACGACGAAGAGCTGAGCAAGCTTCTCGGCGATGTTACCATTGCTAACGGTGGTGTTATGCCTAACATTCACAATCTCCTACTCCCCAAGAAGGCTGGGGGTTCGTCCAAGGGTGCTGGAGCTGACGACGACTCTTAAATCAGTCTTCGTTATCACGAAACGTTATTTAGTTTTATTCTATTTTGGCTCACTGTGTCGTAGTTTTGATCGTCGTAATTTGTAGTTGTAGTTAGGTTTCCTGTTAGTGATGTTGTTAATAGACAAAGCTCTTACGCTCGAAGAAAGATTATTGAAAATTTAGTTCATTTTTATGTTTCAAGATGTAGTTTTGTTCCTGAGTTTGATACATAATTGTTATTTGGAAAACTCTATTTAAACTGGCGGGTTTTCATCCCTTCTTCATCTTTGAGAAATTGGCTGGTGGTGTTTTTGGTCTGTATGCGCTTTACTGATGCGAGAGCACACGTTTTTTTTAGTGTTACAGAGTTCCAGTTTTGAAATATAAAGGTGCTGTTTTTGTCACAGCTGAAAATGTTTTAAAATATTCTAATAGGTAGGCTTCGAAACAGAAAGGTAGTTTTCTATGTTTTTTTGTAACGTTCGTCTATCAGTTTAAAACCTGCAGTATTTTTTGTTGGAAAGTGTTACGCGATGTGCGGATGGAAATTTCAAAGGCTAAACTCACTTGGTTCTTTGTTTTTTTTTTTTTTTTTTTTTTGGGTTTGGGTTTGGGTTTCTGAAGTATTCAATTCGGCAATCCGAGTGTTTTTATTTATTTTTCTTGAAATGTTTTGTTGTTCCAAGTTTTTTAAAGGTTACGAGTGAAGGAAAATAGAATCCTTAGCGCGAGATTTCTATAGTAGTAAAGGATTGGTTAATATCTTCGCGGGAAAGGAAGGGATAAGGCGGGAAGTTTGTGATGTTGATTCCTGGAGGTAAATTAAAAATTGAAAAATAAAAAATAGAGAATGGAACTTCAGAAATTTAACCAATATGATATTTTTAAATATCATATTTTTTAGAGAGGTGTGTGATATCGAAGAGTGTTGTCAGAATAATTAAATGTTAGATTTCAAATAATGGAATTTGAAATTAAAATAATTAAAGATAAAATTAAAAATGATGATTTCTTAAATTAAAATAATTAAAAACTAAATTTCAAATTATTAATTTAAACATTGCCGTTTCTCTTGCATGATTCAAGAACATTTAGGGTTTTGGCATTGACTTTCTTATCAAACACACTCCGCATGACAGGAACTACATTGCTGTTTATTTTCTCTATGCTGCACCTGTACGACCACCATGGCTATATTTTGTAAATTTTATTTTTTTAATGACTCAGTCAAACCAATCAAGATTTGCATATGGCATTTTCGTGCACCCACAATTGAACGTTTCTCATCATTTATCACTCATTTGACATCTTTTAATTTTTCAAATAATTGCAGAAATTTCAAAAAAAATCACACGCAACACAGCCATATTTAAGAGTTGTAGACTTACTTTATAGATGATCTAACAATGAGATTTACTTTCCTTTCCTATGCTTTAGGTATATTGTGTGGTTAGGTATATTGTGTGGCTCAAGTAAATTACGCTTGAGATATCTCTTCAACTACACCAACGTTTACTTATTGCAATATGAAAGAAAAAAAAGCAAATATGTAGAGGTGTCCTAAAGCAAACATCTTTGTTCACTGAGCATGCCTTTGTGTTTTTTCTACAATGGTACATGCATTATTGAATGCAAATTAAAAGCAATGAACTTGTTAGAGTGTGTCTAGGTTTGAACAAATTAAAAGAATTCGCCAGCGGAATCCAAAGTGCAGTTGGGATTTGGGCGACACAGAAGTCGTGCAGGTCCCACAATTTTTTATATGATTTCTGTGAAATTGTGGCCAGCTTTCATGCATGCGAAGGCTTCTTAGAATGTGAAAAATTGGTGAGCGAACATGAAAGGTTTATTAGGATGAGTAAAATTGGTGAGTGAACGTGTTACAAAGTAGTATACCTAAGCATAATTAGTATTCTTACATATAATGCAAATTCATAAACTTGAGCGTAGTCCATCAATCATAATATTTTGAAAAAAATTTCAAATAAGAAAACACTATGTATTGTGAATTCAAATTGAACATCTGGTACATAATTGGTGCCTTCAATTGAACATCTTATACTTTCTTCTATAATTCAGTTGATATAAAAGTTTCCTTTCACTATGAATTCATAAATGTTGGAAGCACTTCTTATGTAATTCTAGATATCGTATCGATGATATAAGTGATGACGATAACTATGAGGAATTACTGTCTGATGAACCCTCTCTACCAAATTCTTCTTCACAACAACTTCATTTATTCAATCGAGAAGCACAAAATATCTAGTTTGATCTGGAAAAGTACATATGTTTTCAAAGTGAAGATGTTACCGTCAATGCGATCAAACAATATCATATTGACTAAGGATTTAAGTTTGTGGTCATAAAGTCAAAGACAAACAAATATGTGATACGATGCATTAATTATGGCAATGACTGCCATTGGCGACTTGGAGCATTTTTCAGCAAAGTTGGCCAACAATGAGAAATAAAAAAGATAGAACCATCTCACACATGCTTGTCAACTACTATTTCTCAAGATCACATTAATTTTAACTCTTTCGAAATTGCTGTCATTATCGTAAATTCAGTGAAGTCCAACCCCTCAATACTGATAAAGAGTTTAATGGCTGAAATCAAAAGTCGGTACGATTATTCTGTCTCCTATTTAAAAGTTTGGATCGCAAAACAAAAGATACTTGCCATGGAATTTGGTGATTGGGAGGACTCATAACCATCTTCGCAGATGGTTACAAGCTGTCCAAGAAGCTATTTCGAGGATGATTATACAGTTTATAGGGTGTCCGAACGTTGTTGATGGTGTTCAAGACCACTCCACTTACATCTAAAAGCGCGTCTTTTGATCTTTTAAACCTTGCATTGAAAGCTTCAAGTACTGTAAGCCTATTGTGCAAGTGGATGGAACATTCTTGACTGGAAAATATCATGAAACATTATTAATTGTCATTGGTCAAGATGGAAACTAGAACATTTTTTCTCTACCTTTCACCATTGTTGAAGAAGAGACAAAGGAAGCACTGATCTAGTTTTTTCAATTACTACGCGAGTACATCACATTTCAAGGAAATGTTGGACTCATAATTGATAGAGGAATAACAATTTTGTCTGCATTGCAATACTAAGAAGTTGGATGGGAAGGAGATGAGTTGTCCTCAGTCTATTGTATCAAATATATTGCATCTAACTTCAACAAAAAATTCAAAAATGTTGAGTTGAAATGACAATTAATTAACATGGGTATTTTTTTTCTTTACTGTCATTTTCTCCATTAAATATACATTCAAATTTTCATATGTTTAACAATTTTTTTTTACATTGCCACAACTTAAGAGAGAAACAACCAACCCTTATGACCAAATTGTTTGCCATGGTTAGAATTTTAGCAAGTAGTGTCTTAGATAGATCAAACATCGCTGGAAAAGTGGACTCAGACATATGATGGGATAAAAGGTTCAACCACATGACGACAAATATAGTGGAATGCATTAACTCCGTTCTAAAGGGTGCGTGGTCACTTCCTATATGTGCTCTTGTCAAAACTACATTTGAATGAACAAAAGACTGGTTCGTTGAACGAGGCATAAAGGCGGAGTGCATGTTATAAGCATGTCACCTATATCCGAAAGACTTTACCGCACTACTATACAAAAATGAACAACAGTCAGCTATGTGCATTGTGCAACTCTATATGACAGACAAAACTCAGAGTTTGATGTCCAGAGTATACTCTCGCCCCAATTTTACCGTCGACCTATGTCATACAGAGTCAACTTAAATGAATGGTGGTGTGATTACGAAGAGTTTCAAGCCCTCAAGCTGCCTTGTCTACATGTTATAACTGTTTGTTCATCTTGTTATCTACATTTAGCCACATTCGTTTCTTCTGTATACAGTCTCAACAACATTTTCAAGGCCTATGAAATACAATTTCATCCAGTTCAGAACCAAGACTATTAGTCTCCTTACACTGACCCAAATATGATACTTGACCCATACATGAGAAGAAACAAATCTGGAATACCAACTACAAACCGTATCCATAATGAAATGGATGACCCAATTCCCAACAAGCCAAAAATAATGCTCATATTGTAGAAACCAAAGTCACAATAGGACAAATTGTCTCTATATACAATAATTTTTAATGTAACTTATGCTTTTATTTCAATGTAAAATAATGCATTCATCTTTTAATTTATCTCATTGTTATTAAATATGACTTTTCACTTTCATATTTTTTTAATTTCAATTAACTCGTGAAAAAAAAAAGTTCTCAATGAAACGATTTCAGATTTCAGTGTATTTTTTCTGAATTAAAATTGTGCTACATCAACACGATTTTAGTTCAAAGAAAAAAAAATATTGAAATCGTACTACTATGACAAGATTTTGATTAACCCAATTGTGTGAAGATGATATAGTTTCATCATTTGCACTTGTCAGAAAAAAAATTGTTTTTTCCTTTTTGAAAATTTTGAGAAAAACTTAAGGGAGGAGAAAAAAAAACCTTAAAAGTACCTATTCCCACAAAATGAGTGTAAGTTTGCATCATCATGCTAAAAAAAACCTGCCAGTTCGATGATTACAGAACCTCTATCATGCATCTCTACAAAAGGAATGTTGATAAAAACATGAATCTACGTTTAAAAAACAAGACAACATCTTCCCATCAAAATTAGACAAGTATAAGCAAGTGGTGATTCTATTACAACATTAAAGCTATACAACAAGGACATGGACAAAGAAAAGGAGTTTTACAAGTACCACTTCCAACTTAAACCTAAGGACTCTCATCATCTGAACTAAAGTCATCCATCCCCCTATTTGCGATTGCTGGAGATATTCGTTGACGAATTAAATCTTGAGGAGTAGGAAGAGTATCAGCGGAAGAAGGTTTTCTAGAATGATTAGGTGTTTCTGGCTTCGCACTTTTTGCCGCTGGCTTCTTCGGCGGTGCAAGTTGTATCTCCTTGCACACCTTATCCAACATTACTAAGAAATCACGTACTATTACAAACAATCTCAGCCCTTCATCCTTCCCTGAATCCCCATGAAAGTAATCACCAGTGCTCTTCACTAGACCCATGATTTTCTTCTCCTCTTCTAGCAAACTCTTCACATCATCCTCAGCTTTCTCCACGAAGCTCTTCACTGTCTCATAAAACCCTTTGTCACCCTTCACGTTGCTCATCTCTTTGTTTACAAAGTCTCTTGTTTTTATGAGACCATGCCCTAGTCTTGAAGTTGTTCCTACTAAGCCATCAGCATCTATAGCTGCTGCTTTCTTCACATTCTCAAGTTCTGTGCTTAAACGTGAAACCACTAGAAGACCAAGTTCACGATAGTGCTCGTCTGATTCAATTGAGATGTCCTCAAGAAGGTCTTCTGTTTTTATGCTGGAGAAACTGTGATTCTCCTTTGCCATGCGTGCAGCTCTTATGCCCTCAGTGCGCATTATCTCTTGAACCACGAAGTGCAAGAGCGTGGTCTTGCCATCTACTCCTTTCACATCAGATAGTTTCAACAGTGTATCGAGTTTGAATGCTTGTGCACCACCACGGAATGTTCCATCATTCATACGATTGCCAGTTTTGAGAACAGCTTCAAGAAGCTTGAGGAATAATCGACTGCTTCTTAGATTTTTACAAGCAACCTAGCATCATATGAAAAGTGAAAGGAAAATTAGATCTGGTTTTAAAAGGAGTTTTTCGTAGAAGAAAAAGTAGAATAAGGTCTTAAGTGTAGAAATTCATTCTTTTGTACTTTGCTTGCAACATCTATTTAGACATATGTAGCAAATGTCTTACCTTATCCACATTTGACACTGTAATGTATAACTCTTGATATATAGTTTGAAATATGCCATATTGAAATGGAATAACACAAGTCATTTCATGATCTTGTTATGCATGAGCTTATCTATTTCTTAGGTGTCATGACTCATGATCATATTATGGTATAAAGAGAGTAATCAAGCAAAAAATGAGTAAATGGGGAAAATAGTAATGTAATTTGGAAATGATACCTCTAAGATTGCAAAGGACTCTCGAGCATTAGTGAGATCCTCTTGAAGAGTACCCATGTAAATTAGTGCTTCCATTCGTTTAAAAGCACAGGGAATGTCAACTACGGCTTTAAGGAACCTATCTGCAGGGGAGAGTAGGGCTGGATTATCAGTGAAAAGTCTGAGCTTAAGTTCTTCCTCCGACGTCGGTGCCATCTTCAACAAGGTTTGAAGGAATTCTGTGGGGAGCTCATTTCCTGATCAACCGAAGAAGGATTCAAAGCTATTATACTAGTAGAACCGTTGACAAATTTTACATTTCTCTGTACTGTTATCTTTGATGAATATATGTATCATGGTTTTGTACCTAATAATATGCATCTATTTTGGAAATCTGTCTCAGTGGCATAAAACAACTATATAAAAATTGAAAAAAACCAGTTCATCAAACTAGTGACCATTTGTTTTGCCAATATTCAAGAAAGGCATTTGTGTGTAAGTATATGTGTGAATATAAAGAGAGAAAAAGAAAGAGTGTGAAACAAAACCTCAACATGATTCACTAATGATACTTTGTTTGTACGTTTATACATAAGTTCAATTTCAAAACATTTCCCTCTAACTTCATGTCATTGGGAATGACCCTTTTATTTCTTATACACTTCTAAATTGTCTCAGATCACTCTTTTGCACACTAATATCACAGTACATAGTCTACTACCTTAAATAAATGTTTAAGCACATAAATTCAAGGTCAGAATAAAATGTAAGCTGAAGGATGTCCTATGTAAAGAGAAAGCCAATTTACCTAAATGCTTGAGAATCATATGTGATTAATATACTTTGAAAAAGATACAAAAATAACAAGAACTCCCGTCTGTCATCTGCCTTATAGCAAGAAAATTATTTTGGTTTCAAAGGATCTACTTGATACTACCATTATGAGATTACAAGCATCTTTTGGCATACGAAAAATCCTAATAAATATGTCATTTGTGTTTTCATTAGACGAATCTAATATTAATATTATAACTGTAAATACTTGTAGAAAAAAGTTGAAGCAGCAAAATAATCACCTTCAAGAAGTGCATCACAAACTTCTTCTGCGGTCACATTCAATGCTTTTAATAGGATAGATAAATTCTGTGCTTTCTTTGAGTTAATGATTTGTATAAGTTGTGGAGTAGCTGCTTGGGAGGCAGCATCTTTTTTTGCTGGGCCTTTTCCTTTATCCGCAGTCATGGCATTATAGCCAAAGAGTGTCTCCATCATTTCTTCATTAAACCTATCAAACATTCACCATTAACAATATGAATAATAAAAATCAATTACACTTCAGGAGCAAAAGAAGTTTGAGATGCATATTACTCACTGGAAGGATCCTGCTTTGAGTTGATTCCATACCATTGTTTGATCTGAGTTAGCTTGAACCTTATCCCAGAAGAAAGGCTTTAACTTAGCTTTAGGAACATACCCTTCCCCTTCATAACTGGCTTCTTCCTCAACAACCTTTGTACTGGAAGGAAATCTTGGTGGACCTGCACCACTTCTGGGGGGTGGAGGAGGTCTAGGACCAGCACCAGGACCAGCCCTGGCTCTAAGTGGTGGTGGTGGTGGAGCTCTAGGGCCCTTGCCAGGAGGAAGGGGTGGTGGTCTAGGGCCATTCCTAGGAGGTGGAGGAGGTGGAGGGCCAGCATTGGTGGGCCTTGGTGGTGGAGGAGGGGGAGGAGGAGAAGGAGAAGCAGGAGGTGGAGGAGGAGGTGGTGCAGGAACAATGGGATTATCAGGAGGTTTGATTGGTTCAGGAGGAGGAATAAGATCAGGCCGTCCAGGAGGAGGTTTCAAAGGAAGCATTCCATTTACTACTGCTCTCCCAGGAGGAGGTTTTAGTTCAAATGATGGTCTTACAGAAGAAACCCTAGCAGAAGAAGCCCTAGCAGCTTCTCCTAATTGAGCTTCTCCAAGCACTGAGACTGAGGTCCTCTTCTCATCAATCAATTGAATACTTGGTGAGTGAATCCCTATTTGTCCTTCTTCCATTGAACTTTTGAATGGAATATTATTGTTTGAAGAAGAACCTGTAAGATTGAAGCACATTTTGTCAAGACTAGTGCAGGTAGATGCATGTCACTTTAACAAGGTATTAATCAAACTTTTGTATGTATATACCAACTGAGCAGTCATTCATGCTCATGCTGAGAAGGGGTCTCTCATCATTTTGGCTAACTCGTCCACTCCCACAAAATCGATAACAACATAAAATGAGCACTGCTGCAGCTACAAATGCTACCACCATAGGTATTGCCATACTAGCCCCAGATGATGTTTCATCTTGATCCTGGGAAGATTTAGACGCAGAGTCTTGATCTTTAATACTTGTATGTAGTTCATGTTCCTTGTTTGGTGTTTCAGATAGGTGCTGGGGCAGAATTTCACCCAAATATCTTCTAGATGAAGGTGATGATCCCATGTATGTTGCATGCCAAATCTTGGAAGCATCCTCTTCCTTGAGAGCATGGAATGGAAAATTGTTTTTGGTAAAACAGTTAAGAACATTTTTCTTTAATTGAGGATAACATGCATTAATCATTTTTTGAATGTTTTCTCTAGCTACTGAGCCAATTTCTAAACTAACTTCATTGGTGTTTCTGCATGATTCCCTTGGGAGGCAAAACCCAAATTCGTCCACTTCTTTCTTCAATCGAATCAAATCTTCCCAACATATGATCCATAGTACCTCTGCCTGCGGCATGAAACTATAACCAATTTCAGAGTCCATTTAAGCACTATGTGCTTTCAAATATGAATAATATACAATAATCTAAACACTAAACACTGTAATTTAGTAAAAGTTGTGTTTCTTGAAGAAGGGAAAGTAAAATGAAGTTTCAAAAACTAATGAAATGAGTCGAGTCTTACCGTATCCTCAGTTAATAGTCCAGATGTAGGATCAAACAGTTGGCTAATGAATTCTTCTTGAGTTTTCTTCTCTTCACTGCTGACTACGCCCAAAATATGAAAAACCAAAATGCTGCAAAAGATAACCTTTATGATACCCATAAATTGTTGAATACCCATTTCAAAGTGCTTCATCTTGTTCTTCCTATTATTACATCAAGGTCTAAACCAACAAGTATGCAGGTTTCCATTGTTTTCCCGATCAACATCGTTTTTCATCATACACCACACCGTTAACCCGTTATGATGATCACTGGCTTGTCAACACAAATTCCAAACCAAATATGCTGTAACTTGCACAATTCTAGGACCTCTTTCTACCTTCTCCAAAATTGCCAATCTGTTATTAGATTGGATAACCTTCAACAACCAGTTATGATAATTATAATAACAAGAAATGCAAAACATCCTACAATGGATCCTGGCACATGACTGATTGATCAAATTCAACGCAATTACAAACGAAAATCAAAATTTAAGAAATGATCGTTTGTGTTTTGCATGTGATAATTCAGGGAAAGCAACAAAAAAAACACGTGCTAGCAGATCAATGCAAATATAGCATCATGATATTGTTGATAATGAAACATTGGAGAATGTAACAACAACGTTTGGTGTGGTAATAATAATAATGAGTTATAATATGAAGTTGATGAATGAATTTTTGTGCGTCCTGGGTTACGATGCGATGATGGAAAGTTTGTTGACGCGAGAAACCCTAGCACAAAGGGCCGTCCTATCAATTCTTCTGGATTAGGACATTGGCACCTACTCTCCGACACAAATTCTCCTCTTTATGTTTTTTTCTCTTTCTCTCTCATCTTCTGTCTTTTTTTTTTCTTCATTTTTTCCAAATGTTTTTTTCTTGTCATTTTCTAATTTTATGGAGATTACATCAAAATTTAAGAACCATTGTAAAATTACACATTTATTATTGCCTCTGCAATAATCTGTATAATACACAGAATAAATTATTTTTAGCCACATATCAACCTCACACAGTACTAACCTTATATTTCTGGTATATGCTAAGTTCATAATACATTAAATATCAAAATTAAAAAGTGAGACAACCAAAGAAAAAACAACAACTAAATAGATAATATGAGTTGGTAGCATTTATTCATATTACTAATTATTAATATTACTACCGTTTACTATCCATTACTATCAAATATTACTGTCGGTCACATAATTTATATAAATAAAGTTGTAAAGTAGTTTTCAAGGAGAAGCTAGAAAATAATTTATATTAAATATATTAAAGTTGGTGTCAATGTAGTAAATGTTATTCAGCTTTAAAATTTATATTTATTTAAGATAATTAACATTTATTTAGTTAATTTTTAATATTTATTAAATTTAATATCGGTCTAAAATTTTTGGTGTTATTTAATTTTGATATTTGTATTTATTTAAATTAGTGTGTTTAGGCCATGTTAATCTAATTTATATTTATATTTATTTTGATTAGATGACATTAATATATATTTTAACATTATTAAATTTAACGTTAATTTAACAAACACTGATATTATTTTTTTAAATATTTATATTTATTTAACTAACGCTGATTAAATTGGTAATAATTTTATTTACTTTTAATATTTATTTAAATTGGTGTCGATCAAATTGAGATCATCATAATATTTTATTATTTATTTAAATTTATGTGGGTCAAGCTAACACTAATTTTATAATTTGTGTTTCAGTGACTTGAATATTATAGAAGAACCGATACTGACATATTTGTTGGCATGATTCTAAAGTCATATTTCATATTTCAGAATTCACCACTATCACACTTCATATTCGTCTGTTTGCGTCTAATTTTTTGCTGAAATAGATGAATCATATCGTTCAGGGACCTTGCCCTATTCTCCTTATAGATGTGGTAATCGTCACTTTCTTCTTCCATATTCTTTATTTTTGTGTCATTGGTACTAAATCCATGTTCTTCGTTCTTGTGACATCAACTTATCTTGATGTTCTTCGTTCTTGTGACATCAACTTATCTTGTGATATTAGAAAAATCCATAAAAAGAAAGGAAAGATTCCTTTAGAAAGTAAATATTTTTGTGATATCATAATCTTTTATTATTTATTTAAATTTACGTGAGTTAAGCTACCGCTAATTTTATAGTCTGTGTCTTTAGGTGACTTAAAACAAATATATTAGGCAAAGAAGAATCTATATTGACATATTTGTTGGCATGATTAGAATTCACCATCATCACAATTCATATCCGTCACTTTACATCCAATTTTATGCTGAAATCTATAAATCATATGGTTTACATTTATGGAAGCTTGTATTATTCTTCTCGTGAATGTGGCAATCACTATTTGCTTTTTTCATCTTCTCTATTTTTTGTGTCATTGGTAAGAACCTATGTTCTTCATTTTTGTGACATTAGTGACAACAGTAATGTGATATTAGAAAAATCCATGAAGAGAAGGAAAATATTCCATTAGAAAAAGTGAGGTACGAAACATAAGTGGATCCTACTCATCGATAAAGTTGGTTTAGTTGGAAGTCACTTGATAGATCTTCTAATGAAAGAGACGAAATTGTGAATTATAAATTCTTCATTAGAAAGAAAGTAAGTGTGTTGCATTACGATGAAATCTCAAACTATTTAAAGTAAATTTAACTGACACTGCATAGAATCCGATAATTCAATATATAATAATTTTTTTAAAATTGACGGTAGTGAATTAATGTTCTTAATTTTAATTTTAAAGTCCATTACATATATGTGATACAAATTCCAGTTATTAAAAATATTTTCAACTAATTTAATTTTTACGAAATGTAAAAATATTTTATTAAAAGACTTAAAAAAACTCACTAATTAAGTTTGACGGTGTGATACGAAAAAAGAATTATTAGCATAATAATATTTTGTTTTATTTATGATTTCTTAAATTATATATTTAGAAGTTTGTTTGTTGCATAAGGAATATGGTAACCCTCACAATACCATAACTTATATTCTCAAGTAAGTGTAAATGTGTGCTTGATTTAATAAAAATAACATTAAAATATTAATTAATGTAATTTTAAATGAGCAGATATTTTAACGAAAAATGGATTTTAAGGTTACTTTTAAGTTGAAACAGCGTTTAATAACGTCTCTGACCTGAACAAATATTTATACTAAATACCACGGAGAACTTATTTTTTAAATAAAATGACTCAAGTATAAATGAAGTTATGTCAAAACTAACTCTAATAAGAATGCAATTTATAAAATTCATTATACAAAAACTTTTCCAAATACTACAACAAGATGAAAAAAAAGTGTTACACAAGAGACAAATAAACTAAACCCTTTTATCACTCATATTATTTTCTATATTAAAAATATTATATATATATATATATATATAAAGAGTTTGTTTGGATTGAAGAATAATAATAAATTCGAGAAAAAATATAGTCTAATCTTTAAAGTAAGATTGTTTAAATTAAAAAAAATTATAAATAATATGATAAATGTGATTGATAATTTATATATTAAAAATTTTATCTATTATAATTTTAGTTGTAAAAAATATTATATTATAATATATTAAGTTATAGGTTAACAAATTACTTTACTTTATTAAGCTTAAAGTGTTCTTTTATGACATTGTTAAACTCTTACAATTTTATTCAAATGCAATTATGCAGTAATTATTTTTTTATTATAGATTACTATATGTGTATGTTATTATTTTTTTACAAATTTACATAATATAACTACTTAAAAATATATTTGCATTGATTTTGAGTTAATTAATAATACATAACTTTTATATTGTCTTAAAAAGCACTTTTACACCATAAATAAACTTCAAATAATATAAAACAGCCCTCATTTTCCTTAATTTCCTTTTTTTTCTCTCCTTAAAAATACTGTTAACGTGTGCTTTTTGACATCAGTTTAACATGCAACTGTTTCTTAAAAAAATAAATAAAAAAATACATGTATTAAACTTCAAATCAATGTCAATGTTTTCTAAAATAATTGTAAAATTCAGAATTTCTTTATCTAAACTCTTATTTTAAAATTTAGTAATTTTTTTGTAATGTTTTAAACAGATTCTCATCACTCTATCACACCAAAACTCCATAATCAATTATGGAATGCACATGACTTATTCTCATTAAACAAACTGCATAGCATCAACATAATCATGCTTCAAACACCATACCACTTCATTCATTCAGCATAGCACTTACACCAAAACAGGTTTAACATTCAGCTAATTACAAAAAAAAAAAAATTACAAATGAATTTTTATATATATAAAATATTATTACTGATTGATTTAAGTGACAGATAAATTGACCAATAATTTACTAATATATAATTTGACTATAATTTATCAAATAAACTAATCACTAAATTATCCGTCAATAAACTTGTAAATAAATTAAGTCAAATTATTCCTCAATAAAATAGGTCGGTAAATAATAATAATATAATAATAATAATAACCATAATAATAGTAATAATAATAATTTGTAAAAATAATAATTACAACAATAATAATAATGTTTTGTAATAATAATAATAAGATAAAAGCTAATGTTATTAACCTAAGTTCAAGTTTCTCTTAGAGCAGTCTATGAAGCAAAGAAAATTCGACCATTTCGCTCGCCTCGCCCATCACCGGATCCCTGTAAATGTTAACGCCTCTCTTAAAATTTGGTAATTCACCACTGGACCAAAACAATTCCTTTTTCTTTTGTTGTAACTCAACATCTTTTTTGGTTGATTCCCTAATGCTGAATTTTTGAGGTAGCTGGTTGAAGTTGGTTTATCCTAACTTAAAATGCAATCATAACTGATAATGTTATCAACACCGCCCTAAAGGACCCCACCATCCAAAGTAGCTTCACTATCTGATGTGCTACAAATTCTAACATCCATCAACTAGATTCCAACCCTCCCTTTGCCAAAAAAGCTACTCCATCAGATGCCCCATCAATGATTTACCATTGCCCCTCATTGCTTCAAGTCAAAAGTTCACAAAAATGTATATAATATATATATGTTTGTATAACATTTCTGATATACACACACTTTTTATTAAAATATGTTCAAACGTTATAATTAGAAATGCATATGAGGGTAGTATGTTAACGTACTTCAACAACAACAAAAAAGTAGATGAGAGGAACAAATGTTTGTGGAATTTGTTATGATACACCTTTTTTTTTTGTATATATGCTCATATGGATTGAGGATGTGCATCGAGACAACACACATCCACTCCTTCCAAGGCATGCCAAATCAAGATTCCTTCCACACACCTTTTCTCTGTGGAAGGCATGTCATCAAGAATCTGGAGTTAATGCCATGGATTTGGTTGATAACCCAACTGAAAGGCCAACTACAGAATTATTGGAAAGGACTTGTTTTCTTTTCAGAAGATTAAAAAATTGAATAGGGGCAATAGAAAGTTTTATAATGACACTTGTAACAGTTTATCACTCTTCACAAAAATTGAACTTTGTGATGATGAGCTATTATTGGCATAGCTGCTAAAATATGTCACCATGGCAAAGTCCTTTGTCTTGATTTTATCATATGCAAGCAATCTACAACAAGAAAGCATCAATTTTTCATGCCTGGCACGTGACAAACAGGTAAATAAGTATCTTGGCAGAGAAAAAGAGCAAGAACGTTGATGCTTGTCGGTGCTCAATCTGTGAATTCAGTAATCTTCAGTATACATTCATGATTCATTGAATAGATCAAAGCATGTCCCCCCTAGCTCAGTGATTGGAAAACTCTTGCCAGAGTAATATTGTTGTATGGCATAAGATAGAACATGAAAGTTGAATCCTTTATTTTCATGTAACAACCAGAAAGAGGTTGAAGATATTTCATGTTTGGGAACTACTTTTTCTTGAAAACAATTAATTTGATTCTTTAAAGTTCTCTTAAAAAGTTGACAAAATGAATGATTATTTCTTTAAAATAAGCTGAAAGAACCAATAATGTGATGGCTCGTAAATAATTCAGTAGCCACTTAGAAGAATAACTAGAGTTGCATAAGCATTGTTTATTACAATGAACTTAATTAGGCCAAATCATTCCCACAAAGGGTTCACAGATTCTGCCAGAGCATCTATCAGTTGTCAGAGGACTTTGACTTGATTGGTATCCCTTTCCAATTTTTCACATCTTGTGTTAGACAACCAAAATGCATAGGGATACCACATATCCTTTAGCTATACGCAATATGCCTGACATGGTTTCTCTTTTGATGGAAGAAAAATTTAGAAAAGAAAATATTCCTTCATTGCTTTACAGCCCCCAAATATGCCAAAGGAATTTGTTCTGTGTTTCATTAGATGGCTTCTCTCACACTATAAGAGAAATGCAACAAAACTCTCTCCACCAGAACCTCACAATTACTCAGTTTTTTTCTAGCATAGATGACTAGTTCTAACAAGAGGCTTGAGGTTCAAACAGAAGATCAGACTCCACATAAATGGTGTGTTTCACTGGGAGAGGAGCCTTTCAAAAGATTCTTCAGCCAGACTAATCCAACACTGCATAAGGTTTTTGGTGATGGATCACTTTTCAGTCCACTGTTGTTTGGCAAGTTCTTTGATCCTTCTGACGCCTTCCCTCTATGGGAGTTTGAGTCAGATGTATTGTTATCTCATTTAAGGAGCTCCAGCCAAAGCACTGTGGATTGGTGTCAGACAGGTGAAGGCTATATATTAAAAGCAGAAATACCAGGTAAAACAAAGATCTTTTCAATTACCCTTATTTTGTAAACTGAATATATGTTAAATTCTGATACAAATTCAATGAAACTGCCCCATCATCTTATAGATCTGAAAAAATATATATGATCTCAGAATTGGAGGAACTATATGATATTTGCAAGCACCTAAGTAGAGCCTTTATCTTGCCTCAAGAATTTTCTTGTACTAATGGGTAGTAATCTATGAATAGGCACTAATAGTGTAACACTGTCACCTAACTATATCTAATTACAAACTATTATGTATGATAATTACTTTGTGAGTGATATTAAGAGTAATTTCTGATTAAGAATGGTTTCCGATTAGTTGATAGTGCAAACTTATATCAACTCATATCAGTACATTTATTAAACTCATAGACTATAGTGCAGTGGATCTTTCAAGCAAATAACCAAATAAATGAACTTGAGCCGATTGGAGTTGCTGGGGCCTAGTTTCCTTAGATAAGAAAAGTGCTTAACTAGACAAAATTTCTGTGACACCAGTGGTTTGTCAAAACAGGAACTGGGAAAAATAACATTCAAGTCATTGTTGATAAAGGGAAGGTTGTGGAAATTAGTGGACCGTGGAAGCAGCAAAGAGACTCAAAGGCACATGACTGGAGGTGTGGCCATTGGTGGGAACATGGATATGTGCGAAGGCTTGAGATGCCAGATGATGCAGATTGGAAGAATATAGAAGCATACATACATAATGACACATACTTAGAACTACGGATTCCAAAGAGCCAACAGGGTCGTGATCTTCCTCAGGGAAAGGATGTGGCTTAAACATGCAGAAGCAGTGTAAATTTAAGAAATAACAGGTGGAGAGCTACTAGAGTTGGTCACAATCAAGTAGCACCTTCTATGCAAAATTAATACCAAACATTTAACAAAGTTGTAACTCTCAAATCTCAAACTAATATCAGCCAGCATGAGAAGCCTTCTGATGATGTATAACACATATATATGTGCTAGGTGAAGGGAATAAAAAGAAATTGTGGTGTATAAAACGCAATGATTTTTTTTTTTTTATTTCATATTATAGTTGTTTATTAATGATTATTTCGGTTGACAGTGATCATTGAAAGACGAACAGAGGACTTTACTGTTGTAGTAAAGTTGGAAGCGATATGAGGTATAGCCAATGCAATATCATGATCCTATCAGCATAAATTTCTATTGAGAGTTTCAAGTTTTCAGATAAAGTACGTAGAAAATAGTAGAAAATGTTCATACTACATGAAAGAATACTGTTCATTGGTTGCTTCAAAAATTCATAAATTTGTAAGAAATTGGTCTCTATAGGAACACAAATTGGTAGGAATCATCTAAAAATAGAGTTACAAATTCATAACTATAATTCTCACCGCAGTGTTTGATCTGACGGGTGGAAACGCACTGATATAAAAATTGTATCATAGATTTCTCAACAAGGAATGTGAGTGCTCCACATGAGTGTGAGATATTAAAAGCAATTTAATCAACTTAATTTTCAAACTCAAATTATCTAGACACTGCTCCTTACAATATAAAAAACAGACAAATCATAACAATGTCCTAAAAAGAGAAATTATGAAGTTCTGCTAAAAACTAAGTTTAAATCAGCATGAAATACATGCCACAAAATAAACCAGTGAAGGCCAATCCTCAATTTCCAGATGCACAGGCAACAAAGTAGCATTCAATGACACTAACAAAATTATATATGCTAGAAGTTGCATAAACATTTGTTTCATCAAAATATGCAATGGGTAAAGCAGCTATTCTCATTCTCAAGTCCATGAACATATACATTAATCATCACAACTCCATTGTGCATGCACATTTCAAAAGACATTGATGTTTGAGTAAATGGGTTGGTTGTAAAAATTTATTGTTGGTTGAACATGAGCCTCATGACATTTAAAGGAATTATAATCCAACAGCTGTTTTACCGGCAAAATTTAACAAGATTAGGCACCACAAGTCACATGTTTTCTACTCCTAATAATCTCTTGCATGGTCTTCAGGGGCACCTAGTTTTAGTTATCCACATGCAACATAAAGGAAACATCATTTTGTTAGTAATCACTGATGTGATTTAATAGACAAAGAAATGTTGTTGTACAATATTGTATGAACAACACAATTGTAAGTATCTTCAACAGTGTCATGAATTTTCTCACTGCCATTCTCCATCTTATTTTAGAGGGTCAATAATTCATTATAATGGTCAATTAAGCATTGAAAATTGTGTCCTTAGAGCAGGTAGCAACAAAGGAAACGAGATAAACAACACCATGACAAGCACTACTCGTCCAAATTTACCTGATTCACAAATTGCATAATAGTGTCGACTTTGATGAAGTATTGGAGCAAATCAACATGAAAATTGAAAGAATCATTAGACTAAATGAAAGCCAGAAAACTCAATGACAAAATATACTATTCCCAACTTCAAATATATGAAAAGCACATTGCATAACTATAAAACTTACTTTTTGGTGTGTAACGAAAGGGGTCCAAGGACAATGGACCCTAAAACACTGGTGATTATTAAAACCACTGTTGAAGATTTCATATTGATTAGATACAAGACCCATTTATAATATACAAGCAAAGACAAACTTATTTTATCAAATAGATTTTGTATGATTGAATTATATTTCTAATATGGTATGAAAATCCTCAATTTCCAATAGAGCCTAATACTAACATACCCCCCACAAAAATGTTAAAAAGGAGGGAAATTTCATCTCTTACGGGCACTTGTTAAACACAAAGAAGGCAATGTATGGCAATTATATAGCATAAACAGCTCAAAAACTTTTTGAGAAGTGTCCCATGCTTCCAACCTTATCAATGAAGAGGCCCAAATAAACCTGGTTGCGTATGATTTATGAAGATATAACTGTCCCAGAGGCAGTTTTTTCCCAAACATGTAAATGGCATTAATTGAACACAGTTACGTGTAAGCCTTAAACTTTGTAAGACACATTTAACGGCTTGCCAAATGACTATGATAGAGACAACTCAACTTTTTCGTGTAAAATAGTCAAAAGCAAGAATTTTATTTTGCAAATGCAATGTTACTGTTTTTCTTCTTCACCAAAATATACCAAAGAAATGTTACCAACCATTCAAAAACCAAAAATATAAAAAACAAATTAAAAAACGTTGAGAAAAAATGAAGATGCGGGGTATCGATCCCCGTACCTCTCGCATGCTAAGCGAGCGCTCTACCATCTGAGCTACATCCCCATGTTGTTTATTGAAATCATAATTTATAATAAAAAACTATAAGTACTCATGATAATGGAAAGAGAATATATAAGATTAATTAGCGAATGATAACATAAATTTCCGTGTAAATGTTGTTGATTTTGAATTAATCTTTGAATCTTGACATGTTAAATCTGCGATTTTTCTTTTTCATGGTTTTCAGTGTTTTTGAATGCTGAAGGAATTACATTTGCAAAACTTGTTTTCTTTGACTCTTATAAAATTTTGGAAAAGAAAGTTAAATGGAGTAATTATAGGAAATTTAATAGCAATAATATATGAAATGACAAGATTTTGTTTTCTTACTCTGAGAAAATGAAATGAAGTTATGAACTGAAACAGTTAGAGTCATAAATGATTGAGCAAGACAATCATGACACTATATAATTGATAGTCTCTGTGTGTTAAATGCTGTCTTCATTTCCTTCATGGATAGTCTCTTACAATTTTTCTTTTTACAATACATAATAAATTAAGAGAGAACTCAAGATTAAGCCCAAAATTAAAGAGGTGAAATATTAATTTTGAAGGCAGAATAATTCCAATTTCCATGTTGGTATCATGATCCAGGTTCCCTAGAGCAAAACCAAGCAGACCAAAACACTCAGATATGTGCTTCAGTAAGGTCAACCAAGGTTCAACTTTCATTGTAAAGTACTAGCTAGGTTTCAGGATTATCTTCAATTCATGACACTTGGAGAAGCCACTGTTCAGATTACTGCAGGCCAACAACAAGTGCAACCAAAAATCTCTACTTGAGTTGATTTAAGTTTTAATTAGTCTACTCATTTTGTCCCACACTACCTTGGAATTGTTAAACTAACATTAACCCCAAAAGCTAAAGTGAATAATCAAACTCAGTTACTCAACCATGTCAAAGGGCCACACATAAAAAAAAATAAAAATGATGCCATACCATTTATAAACCAACAAATTTTAAGCTACATATGCTCTTTGTTATATGTAGAAACTTATGTGTGACCAAGAGAGCTTTGTACATTACACCCAAATGATAATTACAATGTGAATAATTATTGGTAGATCAATGACCCCATGAAACAATAAATATTCAATACTTACTAAGCAATCATGTAGTTATTACTCATCACACCTAACTCATATTCCTTGTTGCCTCCAACAAAGACTTGGTAATCAGCTTTGAGAAATTAACCTTTCCACATACTTAAGAATCAAGCAGGGAATTGCTTGACAATCTAGCAAAGGAAAATTATGTGGTTAAAATAGTATTTGTGAATTGATTACATCGTTTGATATTGTAAAAGGCCTAAAATCACAAAAAATTTCTTAAACACACTTTCATTTGTGGTAACAAAATACTTAATAAGAATTTATGCAAAGCTAGACCAAGCAAATGGGGTGTGATTGATCTATTATTCCCTTGTAATTTTGCCGACAGTGCCAAAGGGCAAGATCCGAACATCTAGAGTGAGATCGTGACACAAAGAATTTTGAGCTTTATTCTACTTAACATGGACAATGATGTCCACTATATTATTATTGTAGCAATGCAATGGCATCAACACGCTTAGGACAAAACTTTGTTTGGGTGCATAGAGAGAGGAGGATAAGTCAATTCAAGAGGCATAGTTGAAGAAGAAGCCTCAAAGAAAAGAGGGGTCATAGGAAAAGGACAAGGAATGCAGCTTAGTACCAAGAAGTGAATGGAAACACCAACAAACAACTACTTGTGTGGAATCATGTATGGTACCCTCTTCACTATTTCCCTTTTCATAACTTGGCACTTGGCAAAAGCTGCAGGCTAATTAACCTCTTTTGGCAAATCAAAGTGCAAATTCTTAACTCTCTTCTGACTCAACTCAAATAATTGTTTAGTGGTCTAAGAAGGTTGCAAAAGTTTGGATTTAATTAATCAGGATTTGGATGAAGTTCTGTTGGATCCTGCTACAGCAGTGGAGTGAACTAATTATGGTAATTAATTTATTCCTTTGTTTTTTGTTTATTTAAAGACTGTTCAAATGGATTTTATTCATTTATTTGTGTCACTATTGCTCCTGCAGTTTGGGAATAAAATTAGATCTGGGATCTATCCAAGAAAATGTTTCTTTCTCCCTAATCATCTTGTGGTAACTGTGCTGAAAAAACAAACATACCAGTAACTGTTTATGCCTTTTAAGTTTAGTTAAAATGCTGAGAAAAAAAAATTATAGGTACAGAAAAAAGATATGTTTTTTTTTTCTTAAAATTATTCAAAATCATAGAGAAATAGATATTAAAATTAAAATAACAAGAGGGTTTATGGTTTAGCTATTTATTTTGTAAAAGACTACATATAAATTTAAGGTAAATGGAAGCGTTTCGTATTCCTGAAGGTAACAACCTCAGTGCTACCAAACCATCACTTTCAAGCAAATATTACACATCCTTTTCAATTTGTTGAAGTCTTCATCAACTGGTATTTAATACTTTTCAGTCTAACCCTCAATATAACAATTCAACAAAGGCAATACGTGTAGTTTGTATACGATTCTTTCAAGTTAACAGATAATATACAGTTGTGTTAATATCTTTTCCCTAATACATTAGTTTTCTTTGACTTAAAACGGTTGGAGGGGTATTATGAATGATATGGTATAAAAATTTAACTTACATAAAACTATTTAAAGTAAGGAAAAAACATAAACTTTAGTAAAAATTTAAATTTAAATTTCTTAGGGTAATTAATGAATTGCATGGAAGAACGAATCTTACACGTGATGGGGCAGGAGGTGATTTAAAAAGTTGAAAATGTGGGAGGCAGTAAAAATCTAAACTAAGTCCTCACTGACAAACAGTACCAAACACAACACAACACAGATCTACAATCCATTGGAAGTGCACTTACCAACACAACAATAACAACAATCCATTAACACTTTTTCACCTCTTTTCTTCTTTTTAAGGATCCACCCTCATTTCTCTTTCTCCTCTCTCTTCCTGTGTTTGTGTGGATTATCACCAATCTCTTCTTCCTAAAGCAACTTCTTTCATCTCTTGTTAGCTTTCAACACAATCCATGACATGACCCCACAATACCAGTTTTCTCTTTCTCTCTTTACTGCAGTTAGTGGAGTGTGAGCTTCAAAATGGAGACCAAGAACTAGAACTGGTGTCAACTATTATTCACATACAGACCTTCAACCTCTTCAAGGTTCAAAGGTACCTTTTTTTCTCATGCCCATGATTTGTTTTTGCCCTTTTTCACCTCAGTTTCAGTCGCGGGGTGTGTTTGTTAGTTTCCCTTAACATTTCCTCGGTGCAAGTGAAATGTCACGGTTGAAAAAGTTATCTTTTTGTTGTGGTTTTCGCAGTTTGTGGGTAATGAGCTCCTCGTAGGCAAAGACCAGCGAGCTGGGGCAGAAAGAAGAGATGGTGGGAACTCCTATTAACGGAAGAACAAGGCTATCTTTTGGTGTTGTAAATGGTGGCCATGATCTTGGCCCCAGTAGTGCTCCACCAAGCAATGCTGGCTCAGATTATGGCATTATAGAGTTCACCAGGGAGGATGTGGAGAACCTGCTGAATGAAAAGGCCAAAAGGAAAGACAGATTTAATTATAAGGTTAGTTGAAGTCTGTGGCTTGGCTTAGTGGTCATTGAGTTTGTGTGATATGTGTTTTATTTCAAGGTTGCTTGTATTGGCTATTTATGTTTGAGATCCAAGGGTTGCCAAGGTTTTGGTCCTTAATTAGTGTATACTTGTATAGTTCTACTTGAATTACTGCCTGGTGAGTTATCATTGCCTTATGTTAACATCAGGTTTTGTGTTCTTAGGAAAGATGTGAAAATATGATGGATTATATAAAAAGGCTGAAGGTTTGCATCAGGTGGTTCCAAGACCTTGAGATTAGCTACTCACTAGAGCAAGAAAAATTGAAGAGTTCATTGGAATTAGCCCAGCAAAAATGCACGGAGATAGGTTGGGATTGCTTCTCCTTTACTTGTTTGGAAAATCATTATCAAGTTTCTGGACTAATGCAGTTAGATTTATTTCATTGCAGAGTTGTTACTAAAAATCAAGGAAGATGAACTAAACTCAATTATTGTTGAAATGAGACGAAATTGCACTTCTTTACAAGAGAAATTAGTGAAGGAAGAATCAGAAAAAACAGTAAGTTAAATTTTCAAGTCAAGTCAGTGGAATTTCATGGGTGAATCTTTTGGAGCAAAATGCTAGGGAAAGGTTAATATTTCATGATAATTTATACTTATTATCTTTGAAAACACTAGGCAGCAGCAGAGTCTCTTGTTAAGGAGAGAGAGGCCAGGCTTAACTTTGAGAGGTCGCAGAATACACTACAGGAAGATCTTGAGAGAGCACAACGGGAGCTCCAAAGTGCAAATCAGAAGGTAAAATAATATCAAAGTCTCAATTCAATATTTTCTATGCTTCTTGTCTTATACTGTTAGTTGTGTCAGGAATTATTCTTATATCTAAATGTCTACATCAATGGATTTCTACAGATATCATCACTCAATGACATGTATAAGCGGTTACAAGATTACATAACGAGCTTGCAGCAGTACAATGGAAAACTTCATTCAGAGCTTTCTACAGTTGAAACTGAACTTAAGCGTGTGGAAAAAGAGAAAGCTACGGTAGTGGAGAATCTTGCTATGTTAAAGGGCCAGCTTACTTTGTCTATGGTGAGTTTGCTGCTCTGGAGTGTGAACTGTTTAATTTCAAATTCTAGTAGCCATGGGTAAGAGAGCAATAATAGTTGATATCTACAAGTCTGCAACTCTCTTAATAATCACTGGAATGTGTAAAGTGCAATTTTTGTTGGTAGATGGTTGGGAAGAATCTTATAACTTGTTTAGATGAAAATAACACTTCTAGGATGCATTAAATGCCATATATTTTTGAAAAAAACTTGTTTATAATGACTTGAGTACATGTCTTCCTGGCCCTACTTTTTCTTTCCTTTTTTATGTCACTATTTCACTGAGGGTTGATCTTATTTAACTTAATTACTGGGTTTACTTAGAATGATGCTTGTAGAGTTCTTGAGCTCTTCACATAAGAATAAGATGTATTTTTGGTTTGGTTTAGAATGAATGGTTTGTAGTTTAACCAAACTCTCCAGGATAATGATTACTGTTAAACAAATTTCCATGGTTCTTCTATTGATAATAAGCCTTCAATGGTAGATTTGCAGTGGGGAATTTCTTTCCCCTAAAACATTAACACATTACTACATTGCTGGAGTCTTTTCAAGTAAAAGAACTCAGAAAATGGTTTACCTTTTCAAATCTGTGCTTAGATGTAATGGTTATGTTGATTGGCAATTTGTGTAAAAGTTGAACTAGAGATTGATAAAGTTTTATAGGTTTTTTCTCATTGGATTTAATTTGTTAAACAAATTGTAGAGTTTTAGGAGCTGATGTCATAATATGCATTTTATCTTTCTGCTGTATTTTCTTCTTTATATATTCGAATCATAAGAAATGCAGATATGTTCTAACTATGCTTCCTTGGAATTTCAGAAACCCGTTTTACTTAACATGCAACTAGTATCTTAAATAGCTTCATTGGTTGTTTTACTAGTCATCTCAAGAAGAGGCCACAAAACAGAAGGATGCCTTAGCCAGTGAAGTTGGATCCCTTCGTATTGAGCTGCAACAAGTGAGGGATGATAGGGACCGCCAAATATCTCAAGTGCAAACTTTAACTTCTGAATTAGAGAAGTCTAAAGGTTCTACGGAGAAGTCCTGTTCTGAACTGAACAACTTGACCGTAAGAACAAATGAACTGGAGGTTGGTTTAATCTTGTTGTTTTCGGTGAATGTCACATTCTCTTGTTGTTATGGTAGAAATGTGATGATTTTTCTGCACAGGAAAAATGTGCTTTGCAAGATGAGCGGATAAAGGTGCTGCAAGAGAAGCTCACCATTGCAGAGGAAAAACTGCAGGTAATGAATTTGGCATAAGGTTAAAAGAAAAGGAAGTCCCATTGGACTTGTGATATGATACATTGGATTTTTGTTTTTAGGTTTCTGACATATCTGCAAGTGAGACAAGAACAGAATTTGAAGGGCAACAAAAGCTTGTACGTGAGTTGCAAAGACGTTTGGAAGATGCAGAATATAAAGTTATAGTAGGGGAAAAGCTGAGGAAAGAATTACACAATACGATTTTGGTAATTCCCTGAGCCAAATATTGTTGATGCTGGAAAAAAGTAAAACAATATCTATATCATACTAATCTGTGTTTTTACAGGAACTGAAAGGGAACATCCGTGTGTTCTGTAGAGTGCGGCCTTTGTTACCTGATGAGGCTTGTAGCACAGAAGGAAAGATTATATCTTATCCCACATCAATGGAAGCTTCTGGACGCGGCATCGAATTGACACAAAGTGGTAAGTCTCATGATACTGAACTTGAAGTTTCTCTTTTTTCTAATTGATGTATATTGTAACTTATATTGGTATTTCTGTTTTAGGCCAAAAACATTCATTCACATTTGATAAAGTTTTTGCACCTGATGCATTACAAGAAGAAGTTTTTATTGAAATTTCACAGCTTGTGCAAAGTGCTCTTGATGGTTATAAGGTAATCTCTTATTTCTTCTATATTATTTCAAAACCATATATTGCATAACTGCTGACAATTGAGTAATTGCTAGTCAGATATAGAGCAAAAATAATCAAAAAAGGCTTTTGAGTTTTGATTTATAATGTGTTATAATGGACATTATCTTTTCCAGGTTTGTATTTTTGCCTATGGTCAGACAGGGTCAGGGAAAACTTATACAATGATGGGCAGGCCTGGACATCCAGAAGAGAAGGGCTTGATCCCTCGTTCGCTAGAACAAATATTTCAAGCAAAACAGTCTCAGAAACCCCAAGGCTGGAAATATGAAATGCAGGTGATATAGAGTGCAGTTTTCTTTATTCATGGAACATAAACTGCAATGTTAAGGTCTAAGAAGGTTTTTGCTTCTTAAAAATTAACAGGTGTCAATGTTGGAAATATACAATGAAACCATTCGTGATTTGTTGTCTCCAAATAAGTCATCATCAGATGGAACACCAACACGTGTGGAAAATGGTACTCCTGGAAAGCAATACTCCATCAAACATGATGCCAATGGAAATACACACGTTTCTGATCTCACGGTAGTGGATGTTCAGAGTGTAAAAGAGGTTGCATTTCTTTTGAATCAAGCTGCTAGTAGCAGGTGATTACTTCATAAGGTTCCTTTATTGGTTTCTAGTGCTCTTATTCAATGTAGATATTCATAGTATAGGATCAAGAGAAATGAGCTACTAATTTTGGAAAACATTAAAAGGACATAGTTCTAGTGCAACAAAATATTTTGATACACTTCTAGAAGTTAAAATCCTTTGCCTGTGTTGAATTTAACTGCATTTCTTTTTTCTTGTAGATCCGTGGGCAAAACTCAGATGAATGAGCAATCTTCTAGAAGTCATTTTGTATTCACTCTTCGAATCTATGGTGTGAATGAGGTATGGTTGTGTCTCCTCTGATAATAATTGAACCATTTCATGCACTCCGTAACATTCTAATATGCATTCAAATTGCAACCTATGTTGTTCTGCTAGAGCACTGACCAACAAGTACAAGGCATTCTAAATCTCATTGATCTTGCTGGGAGTGAGCGTCTTTCAAGGAGTGGTTCAACCGGGGACCGATTGAAAGAAACTCAAGTATGTCAATTTATGATGTTTTCTATTTCAAATAGCCATACTTATTTGCTTTCTATCAATCTAAACTTTCCTTCTCTTGTAATTAGGCAATAAATAAAAGTCTGTCATCATTAAGTGATGTCATATTTGCCTTGGCCAAGAAGGAGGATCATATCCCTTTCAGGAACTCAAAGCTTACATACCTACTTCAGGTGATTATTTTTTGTTCATATTTTAATCTCTAGTACATAGTTATTTACTGTATATTAAATTCAACAGTCTCATAATTTTCTCACCTTGTTGAAGCATATATTTGAATTCACATGAGGACTTCCATGGTACACATTATTATTGTCCCTTTGTTGTAATTTCTATATAAGAAACTATTTCATAACTAAATTATATTTCAACTATAGAAAACCAAAGAAAATAATGTCATGTAGCTGGGATACTAGATAGGCAATCAGTTGATTGTTCAACAAAAATTGCAATGCGGGAGATTTGACAATTTTACTGTATTGATTGCTTCTTGTTGTTGTCTTGTAATCATTTGAGGTGATCTAATTTGCTGTGTTGAATGTTGAACAGCCTTGTCTAGGTGGGGACTCAAAAACTTTGATGTTTGTCAACATCTCTCCTGACCAAGCTTCAGCAGGAGAGTCACTATGCTCACTCCGGTTTGCATCAAGAGTTAATGCATGTGAAATTGGAACACCACGCCGTCACACCAATGGACGTCCTATAGAATCTCGCTTGACCTATTTCTAGTCTTTCCGTATACATCAGTGAATGAATGAATATATTGTTTAACCTATTTGTGTAATCGCTACTACAGCCAAGATAACTCCAACTCTAACATCAGTGATGTTACATCACTTCTATAGATTGTAATGTATAGTAAACAAGTTACTAAGTATTCATTTAGTTAAAAAGAGATTTCTCATTATTATAGTTCTTTTGGCAATTCAGCTTGTTCTTATCTTCAGTTTTATGTTACTCTACTTTCTTATCGTGAAACATATTTGTCAGTCTTAAGACATTTTTGGAGTATTTAATGTGTCAAACGTGTAAGAATCAAAGTGAATCATTTTTATCTCGAGAATGTTTTATAAATCAGACGTACTAAATTCGCTCTCGATATTGTTTGCATTCTCTACTGTGGAGATTGTCACGTTCTTCTGTATTTTGTGTTCTTGAATGTTGTTGGATTGGTTTTCACTCAAGCTGTAAGGTAGCATTAGCATGTTTCTAAAGTTGAATACATACATCATATAATCGCTAGGGTGGTGATACATATCCATCAATAATTGAAATTACTATAATAGTACTTGACACTATCATACATCTGAAAGGCACCTATTAACATATAATCTTCCTATGTTCTTGATGAGCACCCCTTCTCTTGGAATCAGTACTGTACATCAAAAACTTATAATTGATTTTTGACGAGAAATAGTAACACGGCTTGGTTAAGATCATGTCAAATTGTTTCGTACAACACATCCATCCGGTCCATGACCTCTTTAAGCAAAACTTCAGTTTCCTGATAGCATGATTGTGTTTCAGGTAGACTTTTCTTCCTTGAAGCTTCTTCAAGCTGTCATTGAATCACAAATTCACTTTGACAATTAGTCCAGCCACTATTATAGCATAATAACTGACAAAACACGTAATTTTGATGGGGAGAAAAAGAAAGAATATTACCCTTTCAAAATTATCAAACAATTTGTTAGCCATAGCAGTTAGTTGCTGCTTTTCATCATCCACTGGAGTGGCAGAGATAAGCTTGTCAAAATCATAGTAGATGATGGTAGACTTGAGTCTTAGGTACTTCCTCACATAGTTGAGTGTGTCAGCATGTACCAAATCTGCCATGGCTAGAAGATCAAAGGAATAGAACTTTATCCTTTGCACACTTCCTTTCAGTCCAATATTTGGCATGAACAATCCCCTTTTAAGAAAAGAACGTGTCCCCGTTTTCTCATTTGCAATATCTAACCAAATAATAAACATTCACATCAGAAGATACTATTTGGCTCATCAAAACTTGCAGCACAAAATTTAGGTAGTTTAATGTCTACCCAATTGTCAGTACAACAATTTTTACACTACTAACTATAAAAAACTGTATTACAGATCATTTTTAAGTCAGTTTTTGTAAAAATGAACAAAAAGTAGCATGTATGACAGTTTATGATTATCATGTAAGAAAGTTTTCATTGTATCTATATACACATTCTTTACTTAAAATTGTATATCAGGTTAAACAATACAATACTGTAATAATTGAAAGTGTGTGTAGAATAAATAATGAAATGATTGAAAATTTGACATGTTCCTTTGTTAGCCAATACTTATTGTATCTTCATCTTTTAGAATACAAGATGCACATTTTAGAGGGTCAAAAAAATGAAAAACACTATTATCCCAATATACAATGAAAGCCAAATTTCAAGTCATTTTATTTGCCATGTATGTAACTATGTGTGTAAACTAGTTACAAGAGAGCTTACTGTTAGCCACAGTTAGTCGAGGAAGAGGGTGATCTTCAACCCAGAAACCATTATCTTTGGCCAATGAAATCTTGTCATTGAATGGCCATGTGAGCACTAGAGTGGTAAGGCCTATTGCTGCTGCTCTTCTTGTGGCCTGAACTGGACATTCTGATGGTTCCTCTTGTGTTTTGCTTCCATCAAATCCAACTACTTGTCCTCTTTTTATGGTATTGTGTGCATTTGGAAGGCATGTGAGGGGTATTAAGGTTTTGGAGATTCCATGCAAGTTTGTGAAAGGAAGCATGATGATTAAGGAACTCAAATGAGTGAAGTGTGAGACAGAAAGATGGTTCATCAAAGCTTGGAAAAACAAAATTTATGTTATAGGACTCATATCCGTTGCCAAGTGATATTTATCCAATGTGTGCCAATAAAATGGTTATCCTCATCAAGGATTGTATAGTAATTTCCCTTTATCTGATGTTATGTATGGGCTTGCTTGGCCTGTGGTGGAGAATTGCTTCCTACACCCTTAAATTTGAACCTGCACCTCTAACATTCAAAATGATTATTTTATCCTTATTTAAAGTAAGTTCTATGGATATTTGTTTTCAGAACACACTTTTCGGGAAAAAATTTGAAACACATGAAAGACATCTTAGAAGTTGATCTCCAAAACAATTTTTTCAAAACGTATATAATATCTTTCACAATATACTTTTCAAAATATATTTTCGAAACTAGCTTTCCGAAACCTATGAAATGTGTTTTGGAAAGAGCTTTTCATTTTATTTTTTTTCAGCTTTTTCATTCTCTTCTGGAATGCAACAAAGGAAAAGCAATGGGACAATTTGGGCATTTGCAATTATAGGGTGCAGGTTTAAAAATGGAGGGTGGAGGAAGTAATTGCACCTCTTGTGTTATGTTGGGCCCGAGTATTCCTTTTTTTAAGTCTTCTTTTTGCACTAATTTAAAATATTAATGCATTTTAATTACTCGTAATTTATTACGACTTCAGAGAATATCTCGTTTATTTAGGACCTGCTATTATGCTTCTAATACCGATCCCATGAAAATGTAAAATGACTTTTTTATTTTGGTGTGCTTAACTACTAATAATTAAAAAAAAAAAAATGTTGTGGGATTTTAGTTCTATTTTTTAATTTTTTATGCAAAACAAAAAATTTGTTGACATTCTTTTGACTTAATAGTATTATTTTAACAAATTCTTCACATGTGTCCATCCATATTTGGTAAAGTTTGAATTAACAATTGTAAATTTGAAAACACAGATTAGATATTACAGTGATGAATATTTTTTATCAAGAAAAAAAAGAAAAATGTTAGAGATTCATTAACATTAAATTGATTAAAGTTTTGAATTTAAAATTTTGAATGAAAATCCTATATTCGATTTTTATAAATAAAAATATAGCTGAAAAACATTTCACTAAAAATAATAAAAAAAATATTTCACCAAACATCTATGATTAACAAAATTAATAATATAATCAATTAGGCGCTGAAATTGGGAATAAGAAACTATAATAACATCTCATCAATATTGTTCCTTCTTAACTTTTTCATTCTTAGGTTATTTGGATTTTGGACGAACCCATATTTTTAAATGTAAGAAAATATTATATTTCAAGGAAAAGTAAAGCCTCGTAAATTAAATTGCCTCTATTTCCAAAATATTTTAATCTTTTATTTTAATTCATACAAATCTTTATTAGAAGCTTACTTGCCAGAAATTTAAATAATCAACCTTATGTTAAAGAGAATAAAAGTAAGACTTAAATAAATATATTAACCAAAATTCTAGTGTTTAAATTTTGAAGATGAAAAAATGTACTTAAAACTAATAATATAAATAACTCATAACTACTTTGTACTTATTACACGATGAAAAAAAGGTTAAATTGTAATTTAAGCTTTTGGTTCTTGAGCATGCTGGGAGAAGAGATTAGGGGCAGTTGAAAGACCTGCCCGGAAGCTTGACGAACGAAAAATGCCCTACATATTTTATTTGGCCATATACTACTTTTTAGTATTTTAATTTTCATATCTTAGAAAATATATTGTGTTGCTCTAATATTCATTCAGTATGCATTTTATTTCGTTTATTGTTCTCAATTAAACTCTAAATCCAACGTATTCATTTAAGAAATTATAAAAAATTTAATTAATTAAAATATAAAAATTATGATACTATGACACTCAATAAATTTCTACCACCACTTTACAATCATTATTTTATTCTTTATTTTTACTTCTTTTACAAATATAAAATTTTATTTATAATAATAATAATACTTTAAAAATAAATTATTATGTGATTGTTACGTGTATTAAAAGATTACTTTCAAAAAAATATCTATAAAACTGAGAGTTATATCTGATGCAATATATTTAAAGGTTCCACATCATTTAAAAAAGTAGGTGATAGTTTATAAATATTTTCCCTTTTAACTTTTTTTCTTTTTTCATAAAGTGTTCTGTCAAGTTTCAACAGGTAGGGACAGAATGCTTCAGAAAACAACCCTCCATTAAAATATTTAATAAAGTGTTGTCACGCATTTATGGTGTGCTAATCATGTTTAGTGCACGTTGTGGACTAATTAACAAACTGATGTATAATCCAACAGCTGGCTATGATTAAATATGTTAAGTTAATTACCTTATCACCTTCTAATGCCTGATAAGGTTGATACCCAATAGTTTTCATGAATGCAGAGCCACACAAAAATTTCAAACTTTGACACCAATGATTCCCTACATGCCACAAACCCAAGTTTTTTGTTTGACATATTATGTGCCTATATAAAATATGGCCAACTTGTGTTTCACCTAATAAGGATCACATTCTGCATTCAGTCTCACAACACCATATAGCTTTGACCAAAAGGACACCTGTTAGATTTTGTTATTCAATGCCGTGTATTAGTTATTTGGTGAAGAATAACCAGAAATAAATATAATTGAAGTAATTGTCTTCGAAAACCCATAATATTATTAAAAATAAATTTTTTTAATAATTTATAAATAAATATAAATTTCATTTTACAAATTAATTTTATAAAATTGAATTAAATTTAAAAATTTATTTTTAATATAATATTAAAATTTATCCTAATAAAATTATTGAATTTATTTAACTATTCACTGTCAAATCACTTTTATATATAAGTTTTACGTTTAAATTCAAAAATATTGATATATAAAAAATATATTAAAAATTATATCTAAACTAAAGTTAAATCTTTTAATAATTTATAAATAAATGTAAATCTTTTTTATAATTCACTTTTTATATTAATTATTATTTTTGGAAGATTTTCTATTACCTTTTAATGGAATTCCGTTGGACGATAATTGAGATTTATTCATTACTTATACTGTATATGGTCCATTTTTCTGTGCTCTAATGCTGAGCCATAACAGCATTGATTTTATCGCTTTTATTCGTGTTAACCTACACGAGGCATCAAGAGAAGCAGAAATTCAAGATGAGACTTGTGTTATATTTTAATTCAATGCATGAACCACATGCACATGATCATAACCACAGAATTGGCTAATCCGTTGGCCCCATATACATCAATCTAAAAGATGTCTTATTCAAGAGAACAAAAAAATTTAATAAGATAATGATAAATAAACATGTTCTAATATTTCCTCCAAGAGCATTTGTATTTGTATAAACCCTTTCAAAGAAGCAACAGAAGCAGAGAGAAATGGAGGACAAAGAGAAGCTCAAATCCAAGGTTATCAAAATAGACTCTCAAAAATCATGGGAACACTACATCTCTCATGCCACCAATCAAAAGTACCCTGTGAGTCTCCTTTGTTTATGTGAATTCATCATCATAAATCAGTTTGGTTTTTACTTCTTATTTTGATAAGTTAGCTAAGGAAACAGATTCAATCATCAAAGATATTGGACATGAAGTATATTTGCTTTGAACTATGTTTTTTTCTTTATGAAATTTTGCAGGTTGTGGTTCATTTCTCTGCTTTCTGGTGTGTGCCTTCTATTGTAATGAATCCTGTGTTTGAAGAACTGGCCTCCACTTATCCAGATGTTTTGTTTCTCACATTGGACGTGGATGAGGTTAAGGTAATTTGATTATGATATAAAACATAATTTATCTTTTAAAATTGTTTGGTATTTAAATGTGAGTTTAATTTTCACATTAATTAAAAATAAAAAATTAAATAAATATAAAAAAAAAGATTTATAATATTTTAAAGTTTTGGATTAAAAATGATAATCTTTTTATACGTAATTCTTATTTTTATTTCATTTTTATTTGTCTTCCTCCTCTCTTATTTGCCTCCCCGTGTATTCTCTCATTAAGAAGATGTTTGATTTGATATTATTTTAAGATACGTCTCAAATCAATTCATTAATTTCTGTGTAGTGCTTGTAATTAGAAAAAAAAAATGCATTGTTATCCAGAGAGAATCAAGTAAAGGAAGTCCACAAAAATTTTCCAAATTGTTTATTTTCGGATCCAAACCCACTTTCAGTTCACATGATCCTCGTTTTATACAAACAATCATAGTATAACAACTAAATCTTGTCTCTAATCTAATTTCCAATAAAAATTTCTTTAACTTACACCAATGAAACTGTTGACTATAGTATATTAAATGCAACCTTTTTCAGATAATTTTCAATTTTCTTTTTTGTCTAATGCATTGTGAACAAATTTGCAACTAGAATATCTGTTTCCTCATCCCCTTCTTCCTTTTCTTTCAAATTGAAGAAAAGGATTCCAAGCATAACTTAATGCTGAAATTGGAATTATTGTTCATATTTGTCTTAACCCCTTTTGACCTCTACTTTATGTGCATTAATTATGTGGCCTTAATTCAGGAAATTGCCTCCAAGATGGAAATCAAAGCCATGCCCACTTTTCTGTTGCTGAGTGGAGGGAGTCCTGTGGAAAAAATTGTGGGTGCCAATCCTGATGAAATAAGGAAAAGGATTGATCATTTTGTTCACTCTAGTCATTCCAACAAATCTGAGTGAACTTGCACATTGTGAATAAAGAATTGGCCAAATCCTTGAAGTTTATTGTAGTAGGAATCATTTCATACATGTTTTTTATATTTGAAGTAAATGATAGAGGTTGTTCTGTGCTTGATTGTATATGTTTGGTGAGCCATGGAAAGTCACTGGAGTGTGAATGGTATTTTAGTATGAATTTTCGGATTTAATCACGATTACATCATTCTCTTATAATATTTTTTCCTGTTGTAGCATTCCATGTTAACCATATCATTGGATTCAAACTTGTGTTATTATTATTTTTTTTTACTCATGAACTTGTACTATTCCTAATAGAATAAGCATCACTCAAACCTCACATGTCCTCCCCTTAAATCTTTTTAATTATATAAAAAAACTTATAAACATGATATTTTCATGAAAAAAAAAAAAAGAATAATGAAGATGGTTTACCATACTGTCTAGTGTAAACTGTCTAACAAAGACCAACTAGTATAAACTGTCTATAATAAACCATTTAATAAAGATGGTCTAACATGTATATGTTGTTTAATTCTTCTATTTTCTACATATAAAACCATGACACTTAGGTTGTTTAATGTTTATTTTTTAAGTAATTTTTTTATTTCCACACATGTTCTTCTTAAATTTGCTTTTAAAAACTATTTTGTTCAATCTGTTACAAACTAAAACCAATATTTTTCATCAATCAATATTTTTTCAGGTAAAGGTTTTGAAGTTGTAAATTCATAATCGATAGCTATTTTGTTTGTAAAAGTTTATTATAATTATTCTAAAGTTCTACAATGATAAAATTTCATATTATTGTACATATTATTTTACATTTTTCTATTTATACCAAATCAATTTTATATAATAAATATACTGTATTTTAAAATAAATCCATGCGTTTCACGGTTGAAAGTACCAGTATTATAAAATAACATTACTTATTTGTAAGGTCTCCTCAAAGTAAGAGATTTTCATACTTCAGATGTATTATATGTCAGTGTTTGTTATTTTCAACTTTTCTACTTATTATTATATAACTAGATGTCAACCATGTGATGAACATGATTTTACATTGAAATGACAATTCATATTTTATATTTTTATATTGAGAATACAATTTAATCATAGTTATATTCTGAAAGTGCATTAATCTGAGCCAAACTAAATTAGTCAAACTGCTACTTGACAAAGAATAAAAAAATTGAAAAAAAAAATTGTTTCAAATAGTTTTAATGGTCGGTTAAAAAAAATATCCATTCATTATAAAAAAAATCTATTTACATATTAATATTTAGTTATTAAATAAAATAATTACTAATTATAATTAAAATAATTATCAAATTAAATTTTAATTATTAAATAACTACAAAACAAAAATAATGATTAAATTTAATAATCAATTAAATTAAATAATTAATATCTAATTATTTTTTTCTTATAGTTATTTAACCCAAAGTTTAATAAAAAAAATAATTGACATTTTAAAAGTAAGTTTGGAATATAGGAAAGATATCTTAAACACTCTAATGAAAGTGAGAGCGTATCAGAATTGCAATGAGAGATCCGAAATACTGGATCACATGTCTTTAAATGTTCTTAATTTCCAAAAGTCAGAAAATATAATCTTTTTTATTTTTATTCAATATATAAATGGTTATTAAATTCTTCCACACTTCAAAATTTGATACATTCTTAATATTAATATTTTAATAAATTAATAGTGATGTGAAAATACTATTACCGTTTTATTCTCTCCTGCTCCAAAAACATTGTCTATAGTTTCTTTTTTACTCAAGTTGATTTAACTATTTAATTTCTCAACTGGAATCCAAAGACAAACTAAATATATTTAATGCTTAAAATTAAAACTTAAAAGAAATATATCAAAAAGTAAATTATACTTTTAGATGAATCTGGTGGTTAGAAGTTAAAAATATATAAATAATAATAATATTATTATTATTTTTAATTATTTATTATTATAATAAAAAAATACATATACAACCATAAGGTTATAGAAAAACACTTTAATCTCCCGTAATAAAGTATATGAACAATATAAATAGTTTTATTATTATACACCGCCTACCTATATATTTAACTATACATGAGTTATAATATTTATATTTTTTATTTTTTATTTATTTTTAAAAGTAATTACATTTATTTTTCTCTTTATTTTTTTTTTTGTCTAGTTATTGTTA
>Ga0209700_100881_pt1 | contig 60446 bp, 27 predicted proteins | sample SiratroredBW_FD_187528 | JGI IMG/M metagenome (GOLD analysis project Ga0209700, IMG submission 187528) | Root nodule microbial communities of legume samples collected from California, USA - Siratro red BW (SPAdes) (version 2) | ecosystem: Host-associated > Plants > Roots > Nodule | place: USA...
AAAAACATAAATAAAATAATAATATAAATATATATATATATATATATATATATATATATATAAACAATATAGATTACATGAGAATTTAATAAATTACATCTATCCCTAATTAAATGGGTTTAGTTCTTCACAAATATAAGAACCTTAAACTTACCAGATAAATATTAAAAAAAAGAAGATTATATAAAAAATCTTAAAATTATCGTCGTCTAAAATTGGCTCTTTTTTTTATTTGACACTCTATCTAAACTCACACATACACTTTTGCGCTTCACTCAATTTAATTGGTGCCTATCACGTTCTTAAATTATCTTCTTCTTATTATTATTATTGAAGTGACATATATATTCCTATTATTGTTTAATTTAATTTTTAAAATAATATATATATATATATATATATATATATATATCACTTTATATACAAATTTTTTATATAAAACTAGTGGTGACTTTCTTCTTAATTCCGACAACTTACAACAACCTACTGAACAATCTTCTTCCTCCTGCATTGTGATATAAAAATTTTATATTAAAAATTTAATGTATAATTAAGTAGGAAAATGTATGGTCTACTAGTTAGCGTAGATTTCATTTATTTCATTATTGTCAAATTCAATATTAAGTTTTCCAAATCTATCCTGATTCTAATTCAATTTATCAATGATGTTGAATACAAGTTTCCAATGTCTTCATATTCTGATACTCGTACCTAACTCATTGGAATTTTAAAAAAATGAGTTCTTTTATATTAGATATTTGGTCTTTAACTATTAAATAAAAGATTTTCTATTTAAAACATATCACACAAAATATTTTTATATTAAACGATCATGTGTAATATATATATATATATATATATATCACTTTTAATAATAAGATAATTTAAGAGTATTTTACTATTTAACATTACTAAGTTATTCAACATATCTTTCATTATATCAAGGTCAATACAACATAAGGATTGTTCTTTGTTGCTAATTTTGAAGTACAAATAAAAGTTTTCAGTAGGCATCTTGTCTTAATGCAAAACAGGACATTATATTTTTTCTAGGTTTTTCTTTAATTTTATAAAAATAAAGAAAGCAACAATAAACCGTTTTTAGGTTTTCTCCTGAAACAGAGTATAAAATACTAACCACTAGTATGTGTGAGTTACGGTGGATTGACTATGTTGTATAAGAACTTTAAGTTTAGTCTATTACTACTACTATTGTTTTCTATTGTGACAATCAGTCTGTCTGTCACATCGCTTATAATCATTTTAGTTTTCATGAATACACTAAACATGTCAAAATTGACTACAATGTTATGCGGGAAAAACTTTAAACTAACTTATTTTATCTGCTATCAATTTGATCGTCTAACCAGCTCGCAAATGTGTTCACAAAAACTCTAAATATACACAATTCCAATTCGAATGTTAGCAAGCTTGACATGATGAATATATATCATCCAACTTGAGGAGAGAATGTTTAGATACAAGCATTAGACGATTGTCTAAACGTTAGACGATTATCGTTTATATACATTAAACGAAAATCATCTACAAACATTAGACAATTATCGTTTATAGACAATAATTGTGTTAAGATCTATAGAAATTAGACGATCTTTCGTTGACAATTTATTTCTTCTTCTTGATCTTATTTACACATTTTTTTCATATTGATTTACATACATTATGTTGTATTGTTTTCTTCCATTCGAATAAAAATTTCTGTTCTCCCTATTTTTCTTTTATTATTTTTACCATGTTTTGTTTTTCATTTAGTTTTTCTACAATGTACTTTTACCATATTTAATACTGTACAAGTAAATAAAAAATATATTATAAAAAATATTAAAATACAATATAAAATAAAATACTGTACTTTGTAAATATATGATATTAATAAATGATAAATAAAAAATTTAATTATATATATTCAATACATAACGTACACAATAATAAAATATTGAAAATACTAAGAATTACAGGGTGAAAAAAAGCCAACTCACACATGTTACAAGTTATGGGAGACAAGCATCTACGAATCGATGAATTTAAATGTCTAATCCGCCTATATCTATTAGGTTGATTTATTTTCAGGTTAAAATAATTTATTTGTTCTAACTTTTTAGTTTTTATACATAGTGAATAGTTTTTCCTTTCACTCCTCTTCCTCCCTTACCAAGAAGATTAGACAAATTAGGGTTACGTAATTCCTTACCCTAACTCTCTGTTCCTTCTCCTCTCACAAATTCCTTGAGGAACTCTATCTTGATTAGCTTCTAAAAATAGTCCTCTCTTTGTTTATCTCTTATGTTTCAAAAGAAATTTTTCTATAAAAAATTTGAAAAATAACTTATTTATAGATCTCAAAACATGTTTGTACTACCTAAATTTTTTAGAGATTTTAACTTTTTAATTTGACACAAATTTGACCAGTTTTTGTCTTTAAAATTTTCTTTGCTAATGTTTTAATTTATTGTTATTTGGGATTAGAAAAGAGATCAAGTTCGACAATTTTAGTATGTGTAAACTAGTCCTACTTAATAAGTCGTTTTTTATTTATTAAAGTAAAAAAAAACTAATTTAAAGAATTGTAAATTTTATATTATGTTGCTTAAAAAGTACAAATATATAATAATATTATATTTTAAATAATTAATAATTACAAATTAAATTTTAATAAATTTATTATAATTGAATAATTTAACATATAAGAGTAATCTTCTTAATTTCTTTGATAAATATATTAATTTCTTACTTAAAAATTTTAAAAAATATTTATAAGATTAATAATTCTTTTAATATACATATATATATATATATATATATATATATATATATATATATATATATATATATATATATATATATATATATACACGTATGTATGTATTTTCAATTCTGACATTAAGTGCAAGCAATTTGTTATCCGTTGGAATTGAGTTAGGTAAACATTTACTTAGTATTCAGATTGGTCCCAGTGATTTCATTTCTTATTGTGAAGAAAGTCACAAAGCCCTTTTGCTTTTTCTCTCCAATATCCACTTTTGCTTCCTTTTCTAAAATTCAACTCTCAAATCAGAACACATTGGTGGATATAAGTCAAAGCCACATTTTTATCTCTTTCCAATTGTATGATTTTCCTTGCATTATATTTCATCCAATGTTTTAAAAATTCAACCACTCACTTATAACTTCAAAACATTTACAAATTAATAAACACGAAGCTCAACGCATAACATTCAAAGCTAAACACAAGGTCAAATAAATTAATAAACATCTTACGATCTATATGATCAACCTGATCTTGTAAGATAAAACTTTGATGTTATTAGTGTAGTAACTAGACTTGGTAGCTTTTTAATTGATTACGTGATTGCGAGCAATTTGGCATTTAAAAACAATGTTTTACATTTTACAAGTGATTCTTGTATATGGTGTTATTGATGAATCCACTTGTAATTTTTCCCAAGTGTTGAAACACCAATTTTCAATTAGACCTAAATTTGAATATAAAGGAAAGTTAATGGTTTAAATTTGTAAAAGAAAGTGTAAGTTAAGAGAGGTTGAGATGTCAAGAATTTTGAGAAATGTTGGTTTCAAGAAGACTAGATGACAATGACAAGTGAATAAAAACACTAAAAGTACTGAAGAATTTGACTCAAACACGTTGAAAATTACATGTCATTGACAGTGAGTGATGTTTATCGAACTCACAAGGATCAATACAAATGAAAAACATAATTCTTATATAGTAAATCCTAAACAAAGATTATAACTAAAAAAACCTGTGACCATTTCTTTAGTTAAAAACACTGGAATATACCTTGTTGCGTTTACCGTGCCAAATGTGGTAACAACTGATTCTATAAGTGATACATGCATATTATTTTTAAAGCAATTATTTTTCATTCTTGCCATTTGTTATTATTCTTTACTTTTGTTTGATTTGCTTTTCAAGTTTAATATTCATTTTAATTTTTCTTCTTCTACTCTTTCTTGTTTCCATTTTTCAATTTATTTACTTTCAGTAATTGGCACTCATTTTTCATTTAATTTTCGTTTTTAATTGCTTTTATCTTTAAAGCATGATGCTTACTGCATAATTCTTGGACTATTTTCGTGGTAAGTATACCTTGTATTCTACTTCCTATTTCAACAAAATTGCGTTTATAAAAACAATTCTGCACTTTTTTTTATTCATTGCACTTTATTTCAATTTTTTTTCTTTTTACATTTTTACGCAGCTATACTTTACTTTTCTTCAAATTTTTTCTTTCAAGTCATTTAGGTTTCCATCTAATTTTTTAATGTAAATTACATTTCATGCCGTCTTAAAGGATTTCAAGTCTATAATACTTGATTATTTTTATGTGTTAGGAGAGTTTTATTTACTGGTCTTGATAACTGTTTAAGTCAAAAACGTGAAAATCGTTATTGTAAAACAATGTTAAAATCGTTATCCAAATAAAAATAAAGCAAATCAAACCAAGAATTTTGCATACTGACGCAAATTTTGATCACAATTGAGACTTTAACTTAAATAATACCACCAAGTTGAAAACCTGCCCTGATACTCCCAACTGATAATTGATTCTAAGTCCCACAAACTAAGTATATTTGTTGATTAGATCCGATGTAAAAAGTCATCATTTTACTCAGGAAAATTTGATGTTTATATCAGAAAGCGACAATTTAGCAGCGCAGGTATACTGAGTGTCATTTTGTTTTCACAGTCACCTACTAATGTAATGGTTAAGTCTATTTGTAATATCACGAAGAGATTGCTGGTCTGTACTTTAGTTTCCTTATCAGTAGACAAAAAATAGCAATATTGCAGTTATGATGATGGTGCATTCTGGATATTGTGTTTTGCCATGTAAATTTACACTTCTTTTCAGATAACTAACAATATTTTTCTTCCTCGGACAATGGTTTCTGATCCAAAAAATTCAAACTTTACCATAATTAAGAGCAATGATAAACGTGCAGTCCAAAATGTAAAGGGGAATAGAAAGAAAAAGAAAGGTAAAAAGATAAAGCAACACATGTGATGTAATGTGATAGAAAAAGAAGTGAGATGGAAGAAAATTTAGTGTATGTCTAGTATTTTCCTTCCCATAATAGTGGTTTGAATTTTCAGAAAGTTGGGAGAATCCAGATCGTTTGGCTGCAAATAGGAAGTTGTTCCAAACAAAAAAGTAAAAAAATCATAGAGTGGAACCCATAAAAAACAATAAAATCCCTGGAATTGGCTTTCCTCACAGCATGCAATCTCTATATGGTAAAGGGATAAAAGTAAATACATATTGATAGCAATTGCCCGCGTGCTGTATACCAAAAGGGTTGCAGTTAAAAGAGAACTCAGCCATCATCATTGCTTGCCCTTGCTTCCTCCGCTCCATGGCAATTCCCAATGCAAACTACACCAACAATGACAACATATGTTACCAGTTTATAACATGATAAAGAAATTTTCCAATGAAAAAATTACCTTCCTGGCCAATGAAAATTGTATTCAAGGAAAATATTCACAATTGCATCAACTCATTATACCCAAATAATGATTTACCAAAAGAGTGTTCCTCCTCCAACATACAAGGGGGATGACAAGGGTAAATTTTTTCCGCAAGCAGGAGTCTATTAAAATCTAATTTGAAACAATAAACTAAGCAAAAAAGTAGAATTTGACAGTGCACAAAATGTTAGGTAATATCCAAACAAGAGCGTTCCCGTGCACATGCATCAGAACTCAACCGAGTAAAAATAATGTTCCCTGAAAGTAGGGATATGAAATCAGTAAAAATCTACGCATTGGCTATTGTTCTTTCCAATAGCTTTAAATTCAGACTCTCCTAGTCGTTTTGCATCTAGTAAGTCCAGCTCCAAAAGTTGGTGAGATCCGAAAGAATCAATACAAAAAATACATCATCACCTAGAAAAGGAATGTTACTAATTGTACCATCTTCAAGACATTCAGAATACAAAAAGTATTAAAAGGCATGGCTAAAGAGTTCCTTTTGCAGCTTGGCTGGTAGTTTATCAACTCATGTTATTCAAGCAATTCCTGTAAGGATGGACCTTGCTAATCAACAAATTTAGCCAAGACAGTATATCGGTTAGGGCCGGGAAAAAAATTTTGAACTTATCCAAACTATAAAAGAAAAATGTTCCAAATTGAAAATAAAGTTGACTTGAATTGAGTTCAATCGTTTTTACAATTTAAGAAAACCAAATTGCATCGTTTTTATATAAACTGAATTGTTTAAAACCGAATAATTCTAGACTGCAGTAAATTGTTTTAAATTTTTTTGGAAAAAAACTTACCTTAAATTATTATTCCCATTACCAAATACTCACGGATTATAACAAGTTATTTGTATACAATATCACGGATTAAACAATATCTTTTAACACGGGAATTTCACAAAGCTATTTAATTTCAAGCAAATCTTATCACACATATAAACACCATATAATGCACAAAATTCCTGCAGCAGCACAAGGCAAATCCACTTCCTCTAATTACAGGGATCAGGGCACCCAAAATTGGAGCCAAAACACCAACTCCTGCATCAATTGCTGGAAAAACTACCACCACTCGACACAACATCAAATCAATGAAAATTTTGAATCAATTTGAAATTGTACAATTCAAAACACAGTTACAAAACTATAATAAGGTATTCATACCTCCAGTAGTAGTAATCAAGGTTCACTCACCCAAGGCAGTGGTACCAATAATACTTCACTTCCATTTAGCCCATTTATTTTCTTTTATCTAAGTTCCTCCTCGATTTGAATATTGCTTTTTAATGAAAGCCGTGGCTAAACTACCAACTGTGCTAATGGCCTCCTGCAGAGTGAACATTCATTCGTAGCTTGAAAATGTGAATCCAATAGATGTAGGATGTTTACTAAATGAATACGTAAAACTAGGATCATAACTTATGTGCATACAGGACCTTAACATGTAAACCAGAAATCAAGGTAAATTTATAGGAAACATTAACCAAAACGAAGATAACTTTTCAGCATGTTAATGTATTATAAACAGTAAAACCTTGCATCTCATTAACACCTCAAACTTATGACAAGTTGCCGCTCAATCACAATAAATTACCAATTCAAATATTCATTTTAGAAGCCATTTTAGAACCAGGTTGCCAACAAGCATAGAGCCACACGTTTAAAGCATCATAGCTCTTTATTCTCCCAAGTATATTTTTCTGTTTTTGTTGTTCATATTTTACAGTTAAAACAGATAGACAAGCATAGAGAAGTTCACAGAGAACAGATAGCTGAACATTACCTCTTCAATTGGCCCCTCTTCAACGAAGAACTTACCTTTCAAAATTTGGTGGAACATCATCAGTTGAAAGTTTTTCGCATCATCTGCATTCCTTAAACTTCACATAGAGATTTTAAAAGATTTTCTTTTCCATGCTAGTAGTGCCGCATCAACAGCTTCAGACAAAGCAAGTTCTTCATCATATCTTTGAGAATAATAGTTACTAAAATCTTCTTATAGTAATTGCAAGAACTGTGACATTCACATATATTGTCCTTAAAAGATATGCTGGTGAAAAGCATATCATAAAATAAAATAAAATAAAAAGGATATTAAGCACAAAAGTATACAAAAAAGTAGTTGATAATATAACACCGTAATTTAGACACAACACTAAATTCAACGAGACAATTACTAGAAATGGGAGGGGAGGGGAGGGGGCAGAAAACAGGAAAGCCAGAAACAGCTGCAGTAAACCATGTCATGCCATATACGCTGATCAGCTGCTTTCCTTTTTTGTTGTTATTTTCTAATGTCATTGTCTCACCTGCTTCCCGCAGAGGCTAAATTGGAAAGCAATTACATTCAGAATTGAGTTGTTAGTGCCATTAAGATTTCACAATTCAAACACGTTAATAAAAATTGAGAGCTCAGTGAAGAATATACTCGTAATAATTCGGTATGAAAACTAACGCTTTATCTCTCTACACACACAAGGATGGATTCATCCTTCATTTTCTTGTAATCTAGTTCTTAAGGGTTAGTTACTAATTAGAACCATTAGATTACAAGAAAATGAAAGAAGAGATGAGAAATAAAAGTTAATCTTAGGAATAACTTGATCATCTCTCTCTCTCTCTCTCTCTCTCTCTCTCTCTCTCTCTCTATATATATATATATATATATATATATATATATATATATATATATATATATAGGAAGAAACAGAATGAACACGAAAAAGCAAGCATACAAACTTGTAATTAGCAATCACAAAAACAGATAAATCAAGCAAGAGTAGTTCCATATAAAAAAATTATGCCACTGGACTAATACTGTCGGGTTAAATTACAACAATTGGAATGAGCCAACTTCAGATATGTTAAGGATTACAAAAAACAAGTGTCACCAGTGCTAATGGAGTCTAAAATCATGGGTGCCAGTAATCACAGGATGCTCCTTTCTTACAGTACCCACTTTCATAAAATTTACAAACTCGCTGCCCTTTGGGCAGAGGCCTATATGAGCCTCCATTCCCAACACCATACGACGGTTGCCTGTTAAATGCAATTCTGCTTCTACCAAAACCTGATTCCCTAGCATGACCTTGAGAACGATCTCTGGGCACAGAAAAACGATCACTGCCATATCTTGTTTGGCTATCTCCAAAACCCGGAGTTACTACAGAAGTGTATGAACTTGAGCTCCTGGTTTCCTGCACTGCTGTTTGTCCTACTCCCCAACCCACATTTGCATTTGCTTGATCTATTCCACTCCATCCCAAGGGTGTACTGTCTAGCCCAAGTCTCCAAGTGGTGTCTATAGCAAGGCCCAAGGTTGCCGGAGACGGAACAACAGGTGAATTTTCTGAGCCTGAATCCCATTGATTACCTGAAACGCTTGCGCTCTTTGTACCCACCTCAACTTTAGAACTTCTTGAAGAATGCTCCGCAGAAATTCTTTGATGATGGTGGTGTACATCTGCTTGCCGTAATGGTTCCTCTGCAGCTGTCGGTTGAGATGGTAAGTTTAAATCTCCAGTCGAGCTCAGTGCATCACCTTTACCTGCATCAAGCATTGGGCCAAGGTCTGCAACAAAGCTGAGACAATCATTTTTAGAACCTTCAGTCAGGTCATCACCACATTTCATGATTGAAGTGGGAGATTCCAAGCCACCAAGTGACTCCATTGCTTCCACTTCTGCCAACAGATCTGAAACTGATTCATCAAAATCATTGGGCTCACCAATGATTGCCTGCCATGTAGATGTATTACATGTTGGAGGGGAAGGAGGATTATGCAAATCAAATCCAAGCTTATGCGGTGATGTTTTGGTACCGGAAACATGAGTTGATGGGGTAACTAAACAATTGGAAGAACTATTTATATCAAGGAGTCTCCAGGTCTGTCCAGAAGATGTATTACAAGCTGGAGGGGAAGGAGGATTATGCAAATCAAAGCCCAGCTTATGCGGTGATGTTTTTGTACCAGAAACATGAGCTGGTGCGTTAACCAAGCAATCGGAAGAACTATTTACATTAGGGTGACTCCAGGTCTGTCCAGATGATGTATTACATGCTGGAGGGGAAGGAGGATTATGCAAATCAAATCCCAGCTTATGTGGCGATGTCTTTGTACCAGAAACATGAGCTGACGTGGTAACCAAGCAATTGGAAGAGCTATTAACATTAGGGTGTCTCCAGGTCTGTCCAGATGATGTATTACATGCTGGAGGGGAAGGAGGATCATGCAAATCAAATCCCAGCTTATGTGGTGATGTTTTTGTACCAGAAACATGAGCTGAGGAAGTAACCAAGCAATCAGAAGAGCTATTAACAATAGGGTGTCTCCAGGTCTGTCCAGAAGATTGCCCCGAATTCTCTTCACTATCTGATGGCTTCTGATAACTTTGCCCACTATTACTCTGCCCATCCAATGTCCTGTTTGAGCCATTATTTCCATTATCTTGGGAGTTTCGCACAATCCCATGACCTTTCCTTGATTTATCAGAAGCATTTTCATTCAATGGTGAAGGGTATAAATGCAGCGGCCCAAGCCATCCATTGCTCCTAACAGGCTCATCCTTACCATCAGACTGGGTAGAGGTATTATCCACTTTTTGTTCCTTGCTCTGTTCAATAATTTGCCCATCTGCAGAAATTCCATTCTTCACTACATTCTTCCCAGCATCCTGACTATTATCTTTATTATCCGATGTAACACTGACCCCTAGAGAGAGCAATTGGTTGTTGAATGGCAATGACACATTTTTGGAACACTTCCCACTTAGTGCATCGGTTAACAATATAGAGTTATCCTGTTCCTCACCTATCCTCCATATTTTGAGATCTGGAGGGAAACCACCACTTACATTCCACTTGTAAAGCTGCAACATAGAAAAAGGCCCTTGAACCTTCCCACTTGGGTCTTGATAATTCCATGATCTATCATTCAAAAAATCATTAAGTGGCTGCTGCATCACCGCAGGGATAAGAGATGATGAAATGTCCAGTGCAACACTAGAAACTTCTGATTTCACAACTGTATTAGAGCTATCCTCGATAGCTGTATCATCACAGTTCTTCACTGTGCATATATTCCCAACATGTTCTCGGGTAACAGGCAAGTCTTGTGTTTTGCCTCCCTCGTCATTGAAGACACCATTTGAATTTCTTGGGAAAAAAGAGCCCCTCTCTTTTATATCAAACCCAAGATATTTTGAAATTATATTGTTATCTGCATATACATAATTACTGTTACCATGAGACAAACATTGTTTGGACAACTTCCAAAAGAAACATGAAAACAATGTCTGTGGAGCAAATGAATGCTACCTTGCTTCCTTTCATCTGACTCTCCATCATCTTCATCAGACTCAAACATTGAATCCAAATTGGGGTCAGAGTGTACATCTGGAATTTCATGCAGCCTGCGTTGACGCTCCTCTGGAGAGTTCAGTAGATGCAACTTCTCCACATATTCTTTAAGCGTGCAGTTTGGTCAAGGAACCTTTGCCAGCATGCAAACGTGAACACATGCAGAGAAGCCACTCACAACTAATGAGAACCTACCCACTCATTGCTTAACCCATTTTTGTTAAAATTTCAATCTAGTTTACAAATGTGTTTTGTATGTCCAATTTTTTGTTAAAAGCAAAATAGTGCAGCATGTCCCATGACTGCATTTATAAAATAAGCACACATAAATTTGACGACACAGTAATATAAAATAAAAACGTAATTCCTGCAATAATATATAGATGCACAAGACAAAATAAAACATAAAATTAACAAATAAAACTACTTTATAACATGTATGCCTCCATAGAATTCCCAAGATTTTAGCATCTATTCAGCTAAGCACCCGTAATGGCTTGGTGCATAAACTACTGTATATTCATGAGCATATACTATACCAATGGATAATGAATAGTTGCAGAATCATACTATCTATCATTCAGTACCCACAGTTAGTGTATTGGAAGGAATGAACACCAAAGAGTAAATTAGTAAATCATAAAGGATATTCTTTTCTATGCCCCTTTTCACTTGCTCTATCACGAAGATGACTAAGCTGCAATATCTCAGCTTCCAGCAACTATATCAATAAGAGAGCATAATGTTTAAAATCAAGGACAAAATATATGGCTGGTCATATTTTAAAGGTACAATATTAAAGAATGACAATTATCATGCTTGAGTGTGTGTATGTGTGAGTGTGTAAGTATTACTCTGACAATAAAAGAGGAGGGAAATTTTATGCCCCTAAAGAAAAAGCATTTCTATTTCAACCCAAACATTTCACTAAATCCAAATAGAGTCCACCAGGAAATCGTTAAGTTCCATTCAAAATGATTTAGATTAGTAGACGTACTTAAGTGACATATAATATCTGTATGCTTTTTTATGTTTTGAATTTTTCTTACAATAAAAATGAACATTAATCATGGATCATACTTTCATTTTGATAGGTTGCAGGAAAAAAACATAAGGAAAGGAACTTACATCATCAACTCTAATTGCTTGAAGTGTTAATGCCTTCTTTAGAATCTCTCCCTACAGCCAAAAAAATAGTCATCTTAAAAACAAAATACAGCATACTTCATGAAATTGAAATAATATGCAGCACACTAACCACAGTCAATCTCTTCGAGAGTCCATATTTTATACTCTGACGCAACCGCTTGCATTCATCCTGAATGAACAAATATATTAACCATCAGCAAACTTACATAGAAGAAACTTAACTCTTCTACACGTTCTAGAGATTTTGCTGAAGGTAATTAGATTAAAATGATATCTATTTTCACCTCGGAGAACTCCTGATTAGAAATTTCCGCAATGGATATGACCTCCTTCCTGTTTAAGTTTAAAATTTCAAGCTTAATATCAGTTGTTCTTGTCCCAATTTTGTATGGTTCAGCAACCTTGCTTGTACCTGCACAATAGTTACTATTTCAAGTCATGTGCAACAAAAGAGTAATTTACTAGGTATTGGAAGCTGTAAAAGTTCATTTACCTACAACTTGGACAAGTCTATACATATCTTGCTTTTGATCACTGCTAGATATTCTTATCCGCACAAATGAACCAACAACCTTCTCGTGAATCTTTTCAATATCTTCAGTTAGATTCTCCATCAGACATCGCCGCAAGTAGATCAAGTTAAGATTGTGAACATCTATTGCAGCATATGCATCTGGATTATTTAGCGGAACTAGAACGTCAGCCTTATTATCTGTTTTACATCTCTTGTCATTAACTAACATCAACTGTTTATTGTAATTGTCAATGGCCTCCCTTTCACTAGCAACAGTATTCATAATTCCTGCTCCAAAAGTATTTTCTGCAGGTCCATTGTCTTTTAAAAGAAAATGGGATTCAAGGAGCTTTAGCATTTCAATTTGGCCAACTCGTGCTTTTCCAAACAAATTTAGTAGTCTAGAATCGCAAACAATTTCGGACATTTGTTGAGGATCACGAAGGTTATTTTTCTTTACATACTCCAACAAGAGAGTCTGGACATCAAATTGAGACAGGAGAGATGTATCACCATTTTTCATATGTGAAACAAACTCTAGTAGCTCCTTCGATGCCCATTTTGTGCACTCAGGCATAGACATATCTCTGTCGCCACCTGAACCTATCCTGTCCAGGCAATCACCCTTGCCAAGAAGCTTTGGCTGTCTCTTGGGCCTCTTGTTCTTCAAATTATTTGATTCTATGTCTATACAAGAGTTCTCGGAACCAGAACCTTTGTCATCTCTAAGATGATAAAGTTCATGGGGACTTTGAACCTTATAACTCATAGGAGCAACACCTTTCCAAGGGTTTTTAGCTCGTAGGAGCTCATCAAATGTTAAAGATAGCTTCCCTTTCAAATACATCCAATAAACCTTGAAAAGATACTCCCAGCTGCTTTTGTCATCGAAATCCACTTCACACTGTAATGGTAGTACAATGAAAACAAAGATAAAAAAAAATAAAGAATTAGACCATCGAGCAATCATACAACATTAACTCAACACAAGTAATCCGGCATGATAAAAGTACTAGGGCACCAAGCAGCATAGATAAGAAAGTTTAACATACCATTTCCTTGTTTCCTTGGACACTTTTCTCAATCAGCATTATAGTCCTCATGCATATTCCGCACAAACCTTTATTCTCTCTTACACAAACAAAGTCAGCATCTTTTGTGCATCCCTTGCACAAAGAGTACGTGCAAGTATAGCACATATAATGCGACGCCTTTTGACAGGCGCTACATATATGCCAACCTGAATAGCACAAAAAACAAATGGTTAATAGCGGAAAACAGTCCAGTTTTAATGCAAACTGAGATATTAAAATCCAAAACATATAGAGACAATAGTCTTCTAAAAGACAGATTATGTAAGAGTGCCTTAATTGTCAAATGTCATAAATACGACACTCAGTTTAAGGTGAGATGAATAGCATTGGAGGTTATTAAGTTGATTCTGTGTAATCTCTAATCTACAGCAGCAGTACCACTCCAAATCTTTCTAGCAAATCCAGATAATATATGACACACTCATAGGAAATCAAACCAAATATTACAAAGAACACACAGGGTGAGTAATCCAATTGCATAAATTTAATAAACGAATCAACATACCGCAATTCCACTTGGCCTTCGATCGAAAGAACGCTTCGTCTCGTTTAATACACGTCGGATGATACGCTTTAGGACAACCCCTAAAAAGGGAAAACAAAAGATAGAGAAATTAAATAATAAATATATACTGAAACTGACACAAGTAATACAATTGAAAACCATAACGCATAAGCTATCTTAATTGCAGACTAAAAAGAGAAGCAGAGATAGAATCTATCACACACCAGCTAAATCAAAGACAATCAATCATAACTCACCTCCGATCACAGAGAACGAGGCTCCCACCGTCGAAGCAAATGAAGCAAACATCCTCCTCGTCCTTCTTCTGCCTCACCAGAGGCGCCACTTTCGGAGCTCCCTTGGCTGGACGACCACGCTTCCGTTTCAAAACGGCGCCTTCGACGACAGCAACCTCCAAATTCGGCACGCTACTATTAACATCTTTTTCGGCCACATCAGCGTGGCCAGCTGGCGCGACAGAGGCTCCCACAAGTCGGGAGTCCTCCGAAGGGCGAGCGGCGTTGGCCGCAGCCTCCGGCAGCGGTTGAAGCGGCTGCTCCATGGCGAGCAGAAATCGAATCGAATCTAATCGAAGGAAGAGAATCAATAATTCCGGAACATAAGGAGCGAAGCGTGGGAGAGAGAAAACCCTAACATGGAGAGGGAACTGGAGTGCAGAGGCAGATGCAACAAGGCAGTGTTTGTTTTTGTTGGTAAATTGGTGTCAAAAAGCGGAGAGATCCCGATTGCAAGAGAGAGAGTATGTGGAACTCTGACCTCTGAGTGAGAAGAAGGTAGATGACATGCTCGCTGCGGATTGGTTGAATGTGGAAGCTCCTCTTACTCCTACTTTCTCTCTCTGGTTTTTGCTTTTCTACATGTTTTCAATTTTTCATCTAGTGAGAATTCAAAGTTCTGAATCGTCAAACGCGACTCCTTTTGAGTACGCGATTCTGTGTTTATCGAGCACCACGTGGTTAGTGGGGTGCCGTGGTGAGGCCAGCCAAAGTGGGAGCCACTTGGTTATTTTCTTCAACGCTCATAACACGCCTAAAATTATTTTACTTTCTTCATTAATTAATTATTAATATCTTTTCCATTTTAGATAAACAAAAAAATCACAATTTATATGTATCATTCTCAACCTAATAACCTAATGCTAGATGACTATTTAAGAGAGAACTCTATTATTAGTCCTATCATAAGTTTAGCAATGGTCAGTAAATAGATTATCTTACATGGTTTCAGAAAATCCACATTTATTCACCTTCTTCAAATAAACTTGAAAAGAAAAATTTAAATAATTAAAGTCATTGTCATTTATTCACCTTCTTCAAGTACCTAATAGAGAAACAAGTACTCAAAACAAAAACCTTATTAAGAACACAAGAATTTTGAAGGCTTGTTAGTGAAAGAAATAATTGATTTTCTTTACGAAAACTACCTTTTGCTCCGATTTAAGAAGGGAAAGTTAGGCTTGTTTTTATTCTTGAGGCACAAAGTGGATGTTGGGTGAAAAAGAAGGCAAGCTTACTTGTTCCGCTTTGTCACTAGCTTTCCCATCTATCTACATTCTTTTGTTAAATCCTTGAAATGGTAATTTTCTGAAACGGGGAGGGCAATAACTTTTCCCGTGATGCACCCAAAACATAAGAAGCAGATTTCACACTGTGCCAGCTCCTGGAAGGAGACAATTGAAATCCCTGTGGTGCAATAGAATAATGGAATATTATTGTGAAGGCAAATTGCATATGAAAGTAAGTGATTATTGGAAATAGTGATTTGTGAGAGAGGTTAGGGTGAATAACGTCACTGTTGTGATACCTGTCATTAGTCAAGAACTTGCGGCATTATTTATGTGAAGATGCTAACCTAATAAATGCTTTGTTCGGCCTGTGGATGGGCTCTGTTACTGGAAATAGCAGGGTCTGTCATTCAATTTGTTTGAAATTAAAAGCCCCTATGTGTGTAGATTAGGGTCATTTCAGTACAAAGAAAAACAATGTCACAAATATTTTACTAGTAGATCAAGGGAATATAAAAATATATTATACTAGTAGATCAAGGGAATATAAAAATATATTATACATTTTTTAGTATTTTTATAATTCTTCAAAATTATAAATGTATCATTGTTATTAATGAAGTTTGTAGTATGTTATAGTATGTTATGATATACTTGACGCATTTATAATTTTGAAAGATTAAAAGTGTATTTGCTAAAATTAAAAAGCTAGTTCTTAGTTTTATACCATTGTAAAATTGATCAAATAATTTATTTTAAGAGTTAGAAACTATTATGTTAGTTTATATTTTTTATTTTTTATTATCTTTTGTATTTCTAATATATTTTTTTGTTGTTTTTAATTTATTTCTGTCTACTATCTTAGAATTAATACAAAGAAGTAATTGGAAAATATTAAATATTTATTTTAATTATTTTACTATTTTTATATTTGTTGCATTGATTTTTATGTACTATAAATTAAAAATAATAACTTTTGTTAGAGTGATAAATTCTTCGTTTAGACAAAAATAAGATTGAGTTTTAATTCTCAACTCTATTTTTGTTTTAGCGAAAAATATGAGTAAATGATGAGTTTTTCTTCTATTTTTTTTAAACAAAAAGTCTTGAATGAAAATATTAGAAAATTAATCTTATACAACATAATTAAATATATTTTTAAAAATTTTATTCAAAATCACTTTATCAAATATAAGTTTCAAAAGAATTCAAGATTATTAATATATACATAATTCACTCAAATATTATCATTCATTCATTTCAATTTAATCATGACCATTTAAATTTATTGTATATTTTATTCATATTAAACTTATAAACTTATTTATGAACAGATCTATCAATCTAAATATCTGAAATCCAATTTAATAAATTTAAAATATACAATCTAATCATTATGTCAATATCTCAACAAAAATGTCAAATTTAAAGTATTTAAAAACAATCCTATATTAATATAAAAAAAAACTCAAATAATATTCTTAATCAATTTTAAACATTTAAATTGTTTTCAAACAAAACATTAACTCTATGTAAAAACCAAAATATTGTAACAATCATTTTCACAATTGAATCATTTATTATAATACTATACCACAAACATAAATAACTCTATTTTGACAATCTATTTTAAAGCAACTCTCAACTTAATCAAAAAAATTACTCAAACTTTATAGATTTAAAGTAAAATATCTAAATATAACAAATTTTAATCTAAATTTAACTTAAAATCAATGAAAACTTAAACAACAAAAACAAAAGAAAACTATTCAAGCCGATAACTTACTCTAATTGAAAAGCTAATCAACTAAAAATTATCATTCACTCCTAACTATTGTAAAATATAATCAAATTTTGAAAAATTAAAATAAAATTTGGAAAAATGCAAAAAGAAGCTAGGCGATAAAGATTTTTTTTTTCAAATGGGAGATAGAATTAGAAAAAGTGAGATCAATCAAGTTACCGAAAATGCTTGAATAAAAATATTTTAAAATATTATATCTTAATGCATAATTTTGAAATGCATGATAAACAAATTTTTATAAATGAAAATTGGAATTCACCTATTCTTCATTTTATATTAATTTCATTTGTGTTTTTCGTTAATAATTTTTATTTAAAAATGGAAAACATTTATCGGATTGTGTTAATATTCATGTATCATAAAACTTACAGAAATTTAAGGATTTTTATTTAGTATGAATTAATCTATAAACATACAAAAACTAATTAGTGCGAAAAAATCCCTGTAATAATAAACATTTGTCGAGGTTTAAAAGACGTATGGTGTCATCGTATGGTGATTAAACTTTTTCTTCCATTAAAATAAAAATTATATATATATAATTTTTATTATATTATAATAAAAATACATTATGAATTTTAATTATATAGTCTGCCCTCAGTGCAAGTTGAGGAGAAGATAAGCATTAAATGAAAACTAATCTCCAATGCTAGAATTGCAATGTAGTATTTATTATCTTTCAACAAAATAAATTCCTGCACACTTATTTGATGAAGTAGTTTGCTAACATGAATGCATGACATACATGTATTTTCATTTCACATCTGTTTTGCTTTAGACATTAAATTGTTTTCTGTGCATATTTTAATTAATGAAACTATTTTACACGTGGTGTTCCTTAAAACAACCTGTTAAATAAAAATAACGTGATGTAAATATAGACTTTATCTATATTCTTACTTAACTTTCAAAAATAAAGTGATGTAAACATATGTACATATTCACATATTAGTAAATATGAACAATAATAATAATAAAAGAAAATGTTAATGATAATAATAATATTTTTTAACAATATTAACAATAAAAATAGTTAAAAATTGTAGTTTTAATAGAAATAATCTATGATATTTATGATGAAATTTCTTTTTATGATATACATTTCATATTCTTATCTTATTCTTATTATATTTTCAAAAATGTAAATAAATTATTAAAATATTAAAAAAAATACTAAAAGTAACTACACATTAACTTATCAACATCTTTTAACACAAAATACACTACAGACTATTCACTTTTTTCTTTGTAACTACTATTATTAACTTTAATTTTTTAAAAATATAAGTATTTCTATATTTTAAGAAAATAAAATTAATAATAATAATTAAAAAAGTAATAGATAATTTATTATATATTATTATGTTGAAAAATGTTGATAATATGTATAATGACAAAAAAAAATCAATTTATAATATATCATATCACCCTCTACATAAAATTCAATATCATTCATGGACTCTTACCAATTCACTCACAATATCTCACAATGGTTCGATAATGAAATTAAAAAGAAAAAAAAAACAAAGATGATGATAATGACAAAATGCCACTATAAATCTACACACGAGTTATAATACACCCATTTACCATGTATTAGAATTTGAATTTGAATACAACTAAGAACGTCAGGTTGTGACAAACTCTCAATGATAAATGTTTGGTTAACTTCTTTAATTAGAATATTATTCAAAATTTTATTTTCCTTTTGAATGTGAAATGCAGTGCTATTATTTTAAATTACATTAAATTAACATGGTTTTTTTATTAATTAACTAAATATAAAAATATACTTATATAATAAATAAAAATAAATTTACAACATTATATTTAAGTATTTTTTAAATTTAATTAAATAAAATTCAAAACACCCAACTAAAAAGAACATTCACAAATAAACAGAAAAAATATTTTAAAAACTGACGAGTTTAGAAAATGAAAAAAACACAAAACATGCATTAATAAAAAGAAGAAAAAATTGAAAACCTACAAAACTAAAAATGCTACAATTTAAGAAAATAAAAAAACACACTTTTTAAGTGAGTATTAAAGAAAAAAAGTGCTATAGAGCATTTTTTTAAAATTCATAAATACATAAAAAAACCCCAAATACATACTCCAAAGAACCATGTAAAAGGAAAACCAAAAATTCTTACCAAAAAAGAAAGACAGAAAGAAAATTATAGATCAAAATTGGAAGCAACGCTAAGAAAAATATGTTGCAGAATGTTTTTATTTCATTACCATTTGTTTTTATTAAAACTATATAGTTTTGTGTGTCATAGTCATCTTGAATTGTAATTCATTTTTTTTAAAAGTATGCATGTTCATTTTATTAGCGATTATAAAAATATATATTTTTCAAGTTAAAAAAAGATAAAGGTGTGTCTGATGGGATGAAAGCATAGAAAAGAAGGAGATAATCTATTTTTATTTTACTACTTGTCTTGTATCATCATCTATTTTATATGTTTATATTTTTGTGTGTCTTCTTCCCTACAAAAAGTAAGTGTTTATTTATTAATATAAAATAATTGTAAAACATAAGAACTAGTAGTGTTTTTTCAAGAAAGGGCTTGACATAACACCCTGGGTATCTATCAAACAAGACCAAACCGTTTAAGAAAAAGAAACAAAAAATTTAGGTGAGGTGGGTTTCCGTGGCGTGCGAGAGGAGCATCTTTTGCGTTTGGGGTGTTGAACAAGGAAACCGAAGGTCGTTTTTCCGTCCAACGAAATCGAATCGGATCCTCCACAACCCTACATAAACATTCCACCCCTTCCTGTTACCGTTTGATTTCTTCACAGAAAGTAACGGAGGGATTTCCTTCACCCCCAATTTCCCAACCCAAATTATTTTCACAACCACTATGTTGCAGAGACCCCGTCGCCGTTGCGAGGGCACAGCCATGGGAGCTATCGTTCTCGATCTCCGACCCGGTCTCGGTATCGGACCCTTCACTCTAGGTAATTATTCTCTCACAATATTTTCAATTCAACACTAATCCAATCCGTTTCGGATTTTCACTTCTCTTTATGTAAATTTAGGTCTAAGACATGGTAATTTAATTTTGCCTTTTGTCTCTTGACTGTTGAGTTATCACACATATTCAAAGTCAAGTTATTCAATATTTTGATACAGCTAAATTTATTAATGTTTATGGTTTATGTTTTGTTAATGTGTTTACTGACTTGGCTTGTTGCCGATTCCTTATACTGTTTAGGGATGCCTGTTTGCGAAGCATTTGCTCAGATAGAGCAGCAGCCTAATATATATGACGTGGTGCATGTCAAGTATTTTGATGAGGTTTGTCACAAATGGTTATGGCTTTAGTTCTTGTCATTTTTCTTGGCTATGATTGTGTGAACTTGTTCGAGTGATTTTAGTGTCTGCTTCAGGCAGGCTACTATTGGTGGCATCGCCTTTGTGAGACAGCTGTTGTTTTTATTTTCTAAGAGATGATTTTTTTATTTGTTTTAAGTTGCTCTAATGCACATGCAGGAACCCCTGAAGTTGGATATTGTTATCAGTTTTCCAGATCATGGCTTCCATCTTCGATTCGATCCGTGGTCTCAGGTCTATATGTTTTTCTAGTCCTTCATCTTGCTCCAGTGGTTGATTTATTCTTTTGTGTAGAGTCCTTATTTGGAAAGCATGAAATGATGTGTATCAGTTAGTCAAGTTTTTGTTTATTATGTCTTTAATTGGAAACTTGAGTGCTTGACTAGCTATTATTGTAAGTTTAGAAATGATATGATGGGCCATTACTAATGCTTTGGTAGCTCTATGGTATTATGAACAATAACTAAACAAAGCAACTAAATTAGTCTGACGCATTTGAAAATGCAAACTCAGCAAGCGTGTTAAGAATTTCTGCGAAAAGGTATGAGTTCTGAATGTTATTGGTTTGGATTATCTTAGAAGAGTCTGTAGTTAGTTGCATTGTCATTGAAGCTTATTCTGCTTGCATAGTAAAACTTGATAAGAGGATAATGAGAATGAAATTGTATGAGGATGTCCTGGTACTGTGCCTGTCCAAATAGAAACTGTTGAACCAATGTGATAATGCATGTTTAAAATTTGGCTATCTTTATTTTTTGTGCAACTTAGTTGGGGTGAACTGTTTGAAGTTTTTGTCTTTTCTACACTATGTCTGTTTCTTTTGTTACAGTGATGTGCTCCTTCCCCTCAAGATGTACCATGCTTGAGAATTGACTTTTTAAACATGAGTGCCTGACATTTCTACTTTGTTCAAAAGTAATGGCGCATTAACTGATATCTTTTTCTTCTCGAAGATCTCAAGCACTAACACTGTTGTTTGCATAATTTCTTACGTTTTCAATCATTCTAAACTGTTATATGGTGCTTTTATACACTGGTATCTGTTCATGACTGGAAGACTTTGTCATCATGAACCATTTCTTTTCTATTTTAGAGACTGCGGCTTATTGAAATATTTGATGTAAAGCGACTTCAGATGCGCTATTCGACCTCCTTAATTGGGTGAGTATTTGGACTTGTAATTTTAGTATATATTTATTGTTGAACTATTGATGATTTTTTCCACTTCTAGGGGACCGTCAACTTTAGCTACTTTTGTTGCTGTATATGCATTGTTTGGGCCCACATATCCTGGAATATTTGACAAGGATAGAGGCATTTACACCCTATTCTATCCGGTACATAGTTTGGATATCAAATGCTTATCTACTATTGCCTTGGTTTTTTACGATTCTGTGTTAATAATACTTTTTGCTTTATATTTCTGGATTGCTCTTTAGGGTCTTTCTTTTGCCTTTCCTATTCCAAGTCAATTTGCAGACTGCTGTCAGGACGGTGGAGGTATTTACTATATCATCTTCAAATTGAAATGTTGTACCTAGTTTTCTTATTTTATTACATTGACACTTTCTCTTTTAATTATGACAGTGGAATTGCCATTGGAGTTTCCTGATGGGACCACACCAGTGACCTGTCGTGTTTCTGTATATGACAGCTCCTCTGGTAAGAAGGTTGGGGTGGGATCTTTAATGGATAAGGCTTCTGCTCCACCATTACCTGCTGGAAGCATTTATATGGAAGAGGTCCATGTGAAGGTTTGGTTCCTTTAAACCCTATATCAGTTTGGGTTTTGGATTCTTTAGAATGACACATTTAGTTGGCTTCATTTTAGAGAAACATTTTTCCTGATTTGACCAGGTGATTTGTAGTATTGACGTCTAATTCAGTTTGGTTAATATAGCTGCGAGAAGAATTGTATTTCACAGTTGGCTAGGTGATTTGTAGTATTGACATCTAATTCAATTTTTTCTTGGTTAATATAGCTGCGAGAAGAATTGTATTTCACAGTTGGCTCTCAGCACATTCCATTCGGTGCATCTCCTCAGGTAAACATTATGTACTGCTACATACAATTGAAACCATTTGAGATCTGCTTTTAGTGGATGAATTTGCTATGCTTTTTGTTACTTCTTTTTGTCATCATCCACGTCTTTCATATTCTTTATCTGAACGAAAGTTTATGCAATGCTTAATGTTTTGTGCAGGATGTGTGGACTGAGCTTGGCCGTCCTTGTGGAATTCATCAAAAGCAGGTGCTCATACCATTAATTACTAATTTTTTGAATGGAATGTCATTAATTTGTAGGTTTTATTGTGGAACTAAACTGATATATGTTGCATAGATGTCTACAGAACCTGACTCTTTTTTTGTACTTATGATTGGTGTACTGAGGAAATTTTTATTTATGAAAATCTATACAGTTCTGTTTTTCAGATTATGGTGTACACGCTGAGTCAGTCCGCAAGTAGTATAGAATTCAATCTTTACTATATCTTCTACTTTATTATAAGGACCTAGGAAATTGATTGTTTCATTCATGTTTTAGTCTATGCCTTTGTTTGGTAATTTGGTTAAGAGAAAAGAGAGGACACAATGGAATTTCTGCTGTTTGGATAGATGGATAAAAGTGAAAACACAGGGTCAACGGGGGAAGAAAATTAAAGGAAGAAGATACATATGATCCACTATTTCCAAAATCACCCTCTCTTCTATGCCATGTTTCGCATGCTATGGCTTATATGAACTGCTCGTTCTTTCAGCTTTCTACTTTGCTATTTTCTTTTCTGCTTTTTCTTTCAAGAATTTTTTGTATGCATAGCTGCATAGATTTGTTACTTCTTATGGTTGTTGCATAATGTGTTATATATGGAAGCCAAAAGCATGATTAAATGCGAGATACAAGGAGATTTTGTAGTGTGATCTCTAGTCTCTACCAAATGCTTTAGAAGAAAATCCCCTTAATACATGCAATGCTGTACTTGACACTTTTTTTTTTGGGTTCTGCAGTGGATAAGTTCTAAATACTAAAAATTGGGGTGTGTCCAAACAGAAGTTATTAAGGTCGAGTTAACAGTCAAAAGAAAATCTGCAGCTGATATATTTTTTCTTCTAATCTTGTTAGTTACTCTCTTCATGGAGAAGTATTGATATTCACTAAATATATATTTACTTAAGTAGGTCTGAAGTATAACTTGAGCATAAAACAACTTCATAATATTTTGAACTGGTGAACTTCCTGAATGAGTTTTGGTTTGTATGAAGTGTGATTCTTAATTCTAACTCTGTAGGTGGATCAAATGGGTATTCATTCTGCCTCTGATCTTCGACCAAGGACAACTCTATGTGGAGATTACTTTTATAATTATTTCACTCGTGGTCTGGACATATTATTTGATGGAAAGGTTTGTATCTTCCATCGTGCTTTTGCTTCTTTACATGGTGAAACGACTGATAATGGAAACTCCACATGTCTGTTGTATTTTCAGACTCACAAAATCAAGAAGTTTGTGCTACACACCAACTTCCCCGGTCATGCGGATTTCAATTCTTACATTAAGTGCAACTTTGTTATCTATGGTGCAGATTGTAAGCAATCTTTTATTTGCAATAGTGTGTTTATTTTGGTCTTGATGTAATGGTTGATTGTAAATTTTTGTTGTTAATTAAGAAATAAAATCTATTTTTGACCTTTCCAGCAGTTGGGGGATCATTCGATGAAGTAAATAATAGCAAACAGAGGGTTATTACACCTAGCACCAAATGGGAACAAGTGAAGGTGGTCTTCTATCCCTTTTATTGGATTATATCTTATGGAGTTATGGAATTTTTTTTTTTTCTTGAAATATATGAAGCAATTTGTAGAAGAGAATAGTGACTGGCATTTGAAGTGATTTTTTCATAATGACTAATCAAAGTTTATATCATATAATATTTGCAATTGATTCTTTTAGGAAATACTTGGGGATTGTGGACGAGCTGCCATCCAAACGCAAGGCTCTGCAAGTAATCCCTTTGGTTCTACGTTTGTGTATGGTTATCAAAATATTGCTTTTGAGGTGTGTCCTTTGTATTTATAATGTCCTGCTATTCTATAGTTTAGTCCACAATGATTCTTTGAAGAGATCACTAATATTCTGGTGATGTTAGCAGGTGATGAAGAATGGTTATATCGCAACAATAACTCTCTTCCAATCATGATGAGGGTACATTTCTTTTATTATGCGTTCTTCTGTTTTATACCTTATTCCAATCATGATGATGGTACATTTCTTTTATTATGCGTTCTCCAGTTTTATACCTTATTCCAATCATGATGATGGTACATTTCTTTTATTGTGCGTTCTTCTATTTTATACCTTATTCACATATCAAGTAATAACCCTGGTATTTTTTTCTTAAATCTCATCTTTTAGTTCAATCTTAAAAATCAACTCCAAGTCTTAGCAGTCAGTAATAGATCACTTTCTTCATTTGTCACGCCACATTCACGCCAAACGTTTTCTGTTTGATTTATTTACTCTGTTTGTCTTGGGTCTCACCCATTTTTCATCCTAGTCTCTCTAGTTTTAAGTTTTTTCTAATTGGGTCCACATTGCAACCAACATATCTATAAACTTAGTGATGATGTGGCAAATGGAGAGCTTATGTGATTTACTCGTAGCATTTGGTTTTCGTGGATCCAAAGGGATCACATCAGACCATCCCCCTCCCCCCCTATTTAACATTTTCATGTGAATTGGTTGGACGGGGGGAGTAGAAATAATAGTGATAGATAAAATTGGATTTCACATATATATTTTCCTTCTCATGTTTCATTTATTTATCTAGTTTTATTTATATTTTCTTCAACTAAACACCTTTAATTTTCATTTTATTCTTTATCTGTTTCCATTTTTTTTTTTCACTTTCTCTTTTCCTTACCATCCTATATGTAGGAAAGTGTCTTTTTTTAATCAGTTCTGGTTGTTTCAAAACATTCAAAACAAATATGTTTTAGCCTTTTTCACCACTGCAGGTCGGACACTTCCTATATATGGTGCAGCTTTCCATCATCGTTATCGTTTCACGGTGCTATCTATGGCAATTGTACAGCTATATTACATTTGTACAGCTATTTTACATTTGTACATGTTAAATTTCTGTCATGTAATTTTTCTAACATTGACATCTTCCACAACGCTAATGTAAAATATTTCTTTTGCTTTGCCTTTCAGTGTAACGAGATTCAGTTAGTTGCTATAGTTTATAAAAACGATGTTGCTTAATCATTGAAAATAAACAGTATTGATGAGGCAACTTTTCTTTTTAAAAATTTGCATATCAATTAGACTGATATCGATTTTGAATTTGATTTCATGGATTCTCAATCTATTCTTTAGACAGAAAGTTAATTAGAAAGCTTTTAGGGTCGGTTTTCAATAAACAAAACCAATGTTAATTTGGTTAGTTATATGGTTTGTTTGGAGGAAAAAATTAAGAGATGTATGAGCTTCTTCATTATAAATAAGGGTAGAAACGAAACACATCCGGCTTTTGCAAGTCTAATCCTGACCTGCATTATTATTATTATTATTATTATCATTATTATTATTATTAAATCCTAATCTGTATTATTGTTACTATTATTAAGTTGGAGCGTAATCTACTTATCTATTAGTTTGATTTATTTGAAAGTTTGTTAAAAATAAGCGGATATACAAAGTGTAAATAGGTTTTTATACTGTCATATGATGAGATAAAATAAATAAGAATTGTTTTTAGTTATAATTATGATAGTTTGTAGATTTGTGCTGTTTTCTAACAAGTGTTTATTCAAATTATTTTTTGCCATTTTTTTTTTCACTTCACTTTAATTGTAATAACTATTTTGTTTAAGTCATATTTGCTTTTTTATTTTACTATCCACGAACATTATTAAATTACAATGATGTAATGATCCATTGCAGTTCGTACAACGTTTACAAAATTACAATATATTCTAAAAAAGTCTGTCCTTGCCTGATCTCTCCGTTTGGTAGTTGAGATGAATGCATTTGGAATAGGTATTGGCGTTATTCTGAAAGAGGTTTCCCGATTGCCATCTTCGGCAAGAAGCATTGTCCCTGCATGCAAGTCTTCAAATTCTACTCACCAATGCTTTCCAAACACTTGAAGAACAACGTTGTGCCATTGAGTTTTGACACATTCTACCGTCCTAACCAGCACAACCAAGCATCCACACCTTTTCTGATCATTACCCATCGCTATGATTAATTTTATGCCTCATCACCTTGCTGCATCTTTCTATTGGTCCGATATGTACAAGACCACCAAACTCTTCATCAGAGAGTGCCTCACCTCCCAACATACCAAACTGGGTATTCTCCAACCCAATATCATCCACATCAACTCACTCACATTAAATCAACTCAATAAATAAACACACTGATGGATAGTAGGAATAATCTAGTTTTCCAGCCATGGTTTTTGAATAATTGACCACTTCACTATGCATGAATGATAGACAGAAAGAGACTTTCATGGCTACAAATTCTTTTCGACCTCCTCCCACTTGGACCCACACGCATAGTAAGAGTATAAATCACTTCAATATAATAAATCTTAATTTTACTACTACTTTAATTCTATTAATTGTTTGTTTAAAAAAATTGACTTTAATATACTATTAATCTTGAAAAATCACCAAAAGGTCTTAAATTTACGTAACAAAAGGTAAAAGGTCAATGGCCTCCACCAGCTCCCAGTAGGACGAAAAAATAATTTTTGAAAACCATATTTTTAACATGTTCATTATAAATAAATTTCATGGAAATTAAATTGTGTTATATTATATATCTTAAAAAGCACATATAAATTTTTAAATGATTAGACATTAATAAATATATTCTAATAATAAACATCGACTTATATTTTAAACAATTTAAGTGGATTTTGGATAAAATCCCAGAACCACGTGTCATCCCAAAATGAATATAGATATCTAATCTGGAGAAATATCAGAAATCTTGGAATCATAGCAGGCGAGTAAAATGCTTTCCAACCAAAAGCCACTAAATAAATGGGGTATTGATTTTCTTGACTGTGCTTAAGGACTCAGCAATTTTATATAAAAAACCAGGTTCTAATATCTCATCTATCACAAAAATTGTTGCTCTTTTTCATGAATTGAATATTACCCATTATCACTTTATGTTTTATAATTTAAAATAAAATCGACCATTAAAGTAAAATTTGTGACTCCAATATTTTTTTCTCAAGTAGGAACTATATATCCTAATCAACCTATTTGATGACCTAAATATTTATTATGTCTAACTTTGTTGGTTAATATAATGATACCTTTTTTTATCAAGAAAAGTAAACAATACACTTGAGGTGAGTGTAGAAGGTATCAATGACAATAACCATGACATAAGACATCGATGCAAATGGATAATCCTCCAATAACGTTTTGAACAATCCCCTATTTTGGCAAGTTTCTCAGCACATAATTGCCTTTACATCAAACTTGTTGAAACTTCAACACGTAAGGATGAGACAATAAGTATCTTATCTTTGATTAAAAAAAAAAAATGTGGTGTAAAGACATTAGGTGGAGAATCCTTGAGTAATCAACTTGATAGAGACAGGAGAATCATATTTGCATATGAAGTGCCTGTGGTTTGTATTCCAACAACTTACACTGATAATGACACCGATTTCAGAGCATGAAGAAGTGTTGAACAGTGACAATATCTATTAACGCAAAAACTTATTAAGTCAACATGATTTGCAAATACCTCTATGACTTAAGCCAATTGATGTGTTTGGCTAATTGACTAATTTTATTCCCCTCTGAATTTTGTGAGGGAAGTAATAGCATACAAACTGAAACCAAAAACAAAATTCAACAACACGCAATTCATTGGAAGCGATCATAGATATACAATCAACAATGCTTTGCAATACAGATATGATGTGTTGAACTACCAAATTAAGTTCCTACATAGACGAATAAACTCCTCAAAAGATTTGGGTGCCTCATTTTCCATAATAGGATGAATATCTATGCCATCCTTGTGATTAGCATGCATGACAACAAATGAAGCTTTTGCCAGTGGTAGATTTTTGGTGTAGGATCCTGTCAGAACTGCATTGCCTAGTTGCACCATTTATGGCTGCAAAGAAAGGGAGAAATCATTCCTGAGCACAACAAGACAAGATGTCATTAGTACAAATGTTACAACAACTTTCAAGGTTCTACTTTCATCCAGCCATTAGATGACAGCAAGTGGAACCATATTATGATCGATATTATTGTTCAGACCAACTCTTCAACCACACGTACAAGTTTTATTGAATACGTGGTTCAGAAGGAAGCAATATGTAAGCTTCAAATAAAGCTAGAAATTGATCCTACAAGATAATTAATTTGACAATCACATCACATGACATTTCAATTAGTTCCATATCTCAATCAGAACTATTTGAACAAGTTTACTATGTTTAATGCATGATGAATGGATTTGCACTAAAAGGGTTACTATCCCATTTATGTGAAACACAACCTTACTTGAAAAGAAATTTCTAACTAGGAAAACAAAGGTTACTTCCCACGCACTCTAACCTGATTATTTGATGTATGTTCATGTAATCTATTAGGCTTCATGTTCAAATCAATCATTTTAGTCTCCATCTTGGTATGCCCATCAGTATCAGGTCCTGGCGTTGAAAGCAGAGGCATCCCATGATTTTGCTGCTTCTCTCCCATTTTTAGTTTGGGAAGTGGATTTTGTCCTCTTTTACTCTCACCAGGTTCCAATGGCTGTGAAACCGGATTTTCAGCATGACTAGATTTGTCTCCTGGAAACTATGGAACAAGAGACATTACACATTTTAAGGGAATCCAAAAGTATCAAGATAACAAATGAGTAAAGCCCACTTTAATCCCTAAGATTGTAAGCATTGGTCACTTTAATCCTTGACTTTGGAAAACATTATTCACTTTAGTTTTTCTTCTCTAACACTAAGGATTAAAATGAATAACACTTTATAAAGTTAGGGAGCGTTTTGTTAAACTAGAGATTAAAACAGCCAACACTACTCACAATCTCTATACAAAATTGTGGGTTTACTCAATGAAAATATTAAGACCAATTCATGTTGGAAAGGAGAGGGTCACTAACCTCAACTCTTTGCCTGAACAGAAGATATCTTCCATGCGTTCTTTTACCTCCAACATGAACTATCATATCACACTGCAAACAAAGGGAACTTCCATCTGTCTCACAATAGAAGAAAGCTACATCCAGATTGAAAGGGTAAACACATATAAACAATAAGCATCATAGGAACACCATAAGGATAGAAAGAGGAAACTACCTACCAGGTGCATTCTCACATATGTCACACCGTGGCACATCACTTGGACTCGCAAGACCAACTCTCACATGTCTACTAGCTAGCTTATTGCACATGTGAACCTGTCAGCTCCAAAAGATTAATCTTCTACCCATTGGTTGAAAGGGGTTGACCATAACAACCACCACAAATAAAAGTAAAATAAAAACTCGGATATCCAATTCACACAACACCCCAACAAGATCAAATCGGATCGAAGCATATCTATGAAGCTACAATAAAGCTGGAGGGTCAACCTTCAAGCCCTTCAATTCGTTACCCCATACATACATGGACTTCTCCAAGTTTTTCAATATTCTTAAATTACCAATGAAATATAGTAACTGTGCCACACTTTTCAACAAACACCAGATCATAACATTCAAGTCAGCGATCTAAACGAAGCACCAAAACACAAATCAATATCGAAATGAGCACAAGATATCACAAAGAAGATCTCCTGATAAAAAATACCACCTTCTCATCGCAGGCACGACAAAGTGCAGCCTCATCAGCGGCGCAGAAAACTATAGCCGCCGCACTCTCACAAGCATCACAAAGCGTTCGCATAGTTGGACTCTCTCACTTTCATTGCTTCAGCCAACAAACACAAAGAAAGTTAAAGTGAGACACGAAACATCATACATGTATAGATAAAAATACATATATGTGTGTGTATCTATCTATATTATATTATGATGAATATAATATGAACATAAAAAGAGAAGGGAGGAAGAAAAGAGTACAGGTGTTCACCAAATCCATGTGGGTATGATAGTTTTGTTTTTCACTGAATGTTGTGTTGTTTGTGAGGGAGGGTGGAGGTGGTGGTTGATGACGATGATGATGGGGAAGGACTATGATTAGAGTGTGTGATAAAAGAAAGGATTTTGAAGAAGTGGGGGGACCTTGGGGGTTGATTCCAGAACTTTGCAAAGACACAATAAATGAGTGTTTGTCAACTCTGTTGGCCTCAAACATTACTTCGTAGCCACAAGTTCAAAGCCAATGTGGGGTTGACAGCAACTCACACTTCATTCTCACCCACCAATTAATTATCTGACATGGGACCCACATCCTTCTCATGTTTCTTGTTTCTTTCTTCCTTCCTACCCTCTGCCTAACTTCTCTTTCCTTTTCAGCCACAACAACCAAAGCCACGAATCTTCCCTCTTCTTCTCCACCTGTACCTTCTACATGCATTAATTGCACTCTAATTCCATTTTTCTGCTCTCTCTTAAGTTAACTTGTTTATCTACTCTACACAGATTCTAATACACACAATTATTACAAGGAAAATGATAATTTGAAACTGCATTTTCTGTTAGTTCTGTTTGACACTCCGACGTGGTATATGTGGTCTCGCATAATAATGAAAGAGAAAATATAATTGTTTTTGACATTTCACCCATGAGACACGTATGTGTTCCAAAATTACAAATAGCGAACCACTTATTTGAACTGAGCTAACCACTTAGTATTTTCATCCCTCACAGAAGTGTGTGTTCCAAAACTACACATAGCGAACCACTTATTTAAACTGAGCTAACCACTTAGTGTTTTCACCTCTCAGACACGTGTGTGTTCCAAAACTATACACAACGAACCACTTATTTGAACTGAACTAACCACTTAAACCTTCCACTCCTGAGACACATGTGTGTGTTCCAAAACTACACACAGCGAACCACTTAGGTGAACTGAGCTAACTACTTAGACATTCCACCCCTGAGACACGTGTGTGTTCCAAAATTACACACAGTGAACCACTTATTTCAACTGAGCTAACTACTTAGTATTTTCACCCCTCAGACACGTGTGTTCCAAAACTACACATAGCGAACCACTTATTTGAACTGAGCTAACCACTTAGACATTCCACCCCTGAGACACGTGTGTGTCCCAAAATTATACACAGCGAACCCACTTATTTGAACTGAACTATCCACTTAGTGTTTTCACCCCTCAGACACGTGTGTGTTCCAAAACTACACACATCGAACCACTTATTTGAACTGAGCTAACCACTTAGACCTTCCACTCCTGAGACATATGTGTGTGTTCCAAAACTACACACAACGAACCACTTAGGAGAACTGAGCTAACCACTTAGACCTATCACCCGTGAGACACATGTGTCTGTTCCAAAATTACACACAGCGAACCACTTATTTGAACTGAGCTAACCACTTAGACATTCCACCCTTGAGACACATGTGTGTGTTCCAAAATAACACACAGCGAACCACTTATTTGAACTGAGCTAACCACTTAGACATTCCACCCTTGAGACACATGTGTGTGTTCCAAAATAACACACAGCGAACTACTTATTTGAACTGCGCTAACCACTTAGTGCTTTCACCCCTCAGACATGTGTGTTCCAAAACTACACACAGCGAACCACTTATTTGAACTGAGCCAACCACTTAGACCTTCCACTCCTGAGACACATGTGTGTGTTCCAAAACTACACACAGCGAACCACTTAGGTGAACTAAGCTAACCACTTAGACCTACCACCCCTGAGACACATGTATGTATTCCAAAATTACACACAGCGAACCACTTATTTGAACTGAGCTAACCACTTAGACATTTCACCCCTGAAACACATGTGTGTGTTCCAAAATTACACACAGCGAACCACTTATTTGAACTGCGCTAACCACTTAGTGTTTTCACCCCTTAGACACTTGTGTATTCTAAAACTACATACAACGAACCACTTATTTGAACTGAGATAACCACTTAGACCTTCCACTCTTGAGACACATGTGTGTGTTCCAAAACTACACACAGCGAACCACTTAGGTGAACTGAGCTAACCACTTAGACCTACCACGCCTGAGACACATGTGTGTGTTCCAAAATTACACACAGTGAATCACTTATTTGAACTGAGCTAACCACTTAGAGATTCTACCCCTGAGACATATGTGTGCCAAAACAACTGTGTTTTTTCTTTCATTGTTATGCGGGACAGCACATGTCACGTCGGAATGTCAAACGGAAATAAGAGAAAATGCGGTGTCATAGTATCATTTTCCTTATTACAAATGTATGAGATGCTGACATGTGTTTTTCTAGAGTTTAATTGGGTTTAGAAAAGCAAGACTTTTTGAATGAATGAAGTTGGTGATCTTATCTCCCAACTTCCCTTTAAAGAGACACATAATATTGCTAAGATTTGTTGTACGATCAACTTTTTTTGCATTTCAGGGGTGGTGGATTTGAATGGATTCGTTAATATTATACTAATGAATAAATGGACGACTCATCAAACAGGTTTTAACATCTTTGCATGAGTAGTTGGGCGAGAAAAAGAAACACTTTAGACACTGTTTACAGTCCACAATTAGAAGCACATAATCAATTGGTAATCTTCATTGTTCATAGAATAACTTCCCAAACAGAAATAAAAGGGGACTCAAGATTTGTTCATAGCTTGTCACCTCTATTATTGCTTTACATCATCACACGTTTTGGAAGTTCTGTCAAATTAGCCTCACATTTTTAGAAGCTGAAATTTGAGCCAATACTCTTGTAAAAGTTGAGATGTTCAGGATTGCTTTTTTCAGGGAGTGCTGTCAGTTAGTAAAGATGGGATGTGTACAAATGCATGAAACACTAACGTAGAACAGTGGCAACTTTTAAATCAAATATTGATTATAACATAAAAAATATACATATGAAACAGGATTTGATTGAAATCAAAGAGTTATTGTGTCTTATATCAAGAGCGATTCATAACATATTTTTTTTCATGTTATCCCATGGCTTTGTCTAGCATGATATAACATGACTGTTTTTTAAGTATGTGGCTAGAGATTTAACTGCTAAACTCTTATATAAAAAAATATAATTTGAAAGATACTGATCATTTAAATGGGACTCTCCTCCAAGAAATATGATGAGTTCAAAACAAATGTATGACCACAGTTACGAGACAAAAATAAATAAATGTGTGACTTCGGCTTGTAGTGATTATTCTAACTTTTATTTTTGGTGGGATATAGTCATTCTGACAAGGCCACAACACATGACCACAATTGCGAGACAAAAAAAAAAATGTGTTTTCATGAACCTACACATCAACCAACTCTATTTATAATACATTGGTTGTATTAGGAGAAAACTATTATTTCATGAATAAACTCTTTCTACTTTTCTGCACTGAATTTGAACCATCCATTTGTTAACCTGGCCATTGCCAGCTCTACTTTGTGCTTTTTTGTGGAGGCAGCACAATTTTGGTAGGCTGAAAACTTCATCACACAAAGCCTCCTGTGGAAAAGAATCAAAAGATAAAGACAAATCCGCTTGTGAACAGTACAAGTAGCAACTCAATTTCTTATTATTATTATTTCAAACAAAACATGATACAATAGCAATACAGATTTACCTTGGTCCACCATATTCCCTTACAAATGAAGACTTCTAGACCACATTTGTATAGGTTTTAGCATAAATTATGACAGACTTATCTTGATATCTCCCAACCTATCGTTTCTTGATAAGCTAGCAAACCCTTTTTTTTATCTTACAAAGAAAAAGAAAGAAGGATAAGGTTCTTCACTTAGTTGATTTAAAAGGAGAAATTGATCATGTCGGTGCTCAAGCTTTCCATCATCACATTCTCCATGAATCCACACTTGTAAGGAGCTGTCTTCTTGAAGCTGTGGCCACGAGGCTTGAGAGAGCATGAAGAAATAGGAATGATTGGGATGTTCTCACAGTTGCAGAGCTCAATCATATAGCCATCAGGGTCATGGAAGAACACTTGGTCCACCTTGGCTCCTCCTTCCTCCACCACAGCTGTCACATACCTCATCCCCCTCTCTTCTAGCCTCTTCTTCACAAGTTCAACATCAGTACACTGCCCAAAATTAAAAACATTCCATGTGAACATCTAAGTACTTCTCCTGAAACTTTCATTAATTCAGTTGTATTACCATGTAAACAACTTAATCTAACATTTTTTTCAACAAATTCTTATCACATAAACTAAAAAAAATAGAGTAAACAATCTCTGCATGAATAGTATATAAGTATTTTTACATTATCATACTGTTAACTGTCATGTATATAATAATAAGTTTACTATACATTTATAGTACCTATCTCAAATTATATCAATAATGATTTCTTATCGCCGTACAATTTAGAGATTAAACTAAAATATCAAGTTAAAAGTTACTAAAAAAAGTCATAAACCCTTAAACTGAGCTTTTTTTGAACTGCTCAAAGGCTGTCTTAGAAACCTTGTTACCTGGAATGAGATATGGTTGTCCTTGGGATTAATGGGCCTAAATTCATTGACACAGGTATCAAATTCATCAATGTGAGGATTTTCAATCAAGTGTATTCCGATACCATAATTGTAGAACCTACAAAAAGAATAATGTAACACATGAACATCCTTGTAATTAACAAGACATTAGGTATGGATTGAAGAGGTAGTGATAATGAATAATGAAGCTAACCAGGCTCCAGTAAAATTGAATGAAGAAGGGCGTTTGATGGGAACAAAGCCCAAAACATCCTCATAAAACCTCATAGACTCCCACACCGATCTGCACAAGAGGGAGACGTGGTTGAGCGAGAGCAGGGGAAGTGGTTGTGCTTGGCAGTTGCCAACTTCCTCAATCTCCATCTTCATCTCTTCTTCTCACTGCACTTACCTTAAGAGCTTTTTCTCTTGTGAATTCACTTCTCAACCTTGCAGTGAATGCCATTGCCTTCTTGATGCTCTTATATACAAAGTGAATGAACTTTGCAGTGTAACAACTATATCCGAAACTTCCTAACATCTTACTTGTAGTAGGAACCTTCCCCGAAGGTTCTTTTGATCGAACCAAAACACAGCGAAAAGCTTCATAGGACTTGGTAACATAATAGATTGAAACCTAGTTTGGGTGTATGTTTGTTTTGGTACGATCAAATGTTTAGAATTAGCTTTTCGAGTAACAGTTGTAACTGGAAGAAACCTTAACGACAATACTGGTAGAATGGAATGGCGTAGTTACCCTATAGAACAAACAACACCAGATTCAACATATTGAGAAATTTCTTAGATGGTTCCCTGCAAAAATTTGACAATTTTCTTTTTTGGTTTTTATATAAATTTGGATGACTGTTACACTATAAATAATGTGGAATGAAATTGATTTTAAAATATTAAAATTTATATTTTTACCGATTATAAAACCCTTAGCCAAGGCAAAATTTATATATATTTATTTTAAAATTTAGAATCAATTATGTAAAATTTAGAATTAATTATAAATTTATCAGATATTTTTATAACTATTTTTATTCATATACAACTATTTTAAAATACTTATTCAGAAATTAAACCAACTCACAAAGCTTCAGAGTTACATTGTATATAAGAAAATCCCAATTCAAAACACGGGTTTATATATTTATTTTTAAATTAGTAAAATATAAAAATAATGTAGGAATTTAGATGTACAAAGGTTATATTATATTATATGTTCTCGATCTCTCTTTAAATTTTCCTCTTCTCCTCTTTCCTTTTTGGTTTTTTGGTTGGATCCTGTGTTTCGTTCTCCTACCCATGTTTTCAAGCTGTAAGCTGTACGTAGTGAAGTGATGAAATTATCTTTATATTTTAAAATATTTCATCTAAAATGTATTTAGGTATGATATTATATTTTAAATATACATTCCATAATATATTAATATATTTTGTGAAAATACATCTTAAAATGTATTAATACAATCTGAATCTTAAAATGTATGTTCTAAAATATATTTCTAAATAAAAAATGTAATTTAAAATGTGTAAATATGTTAATATATTCTATTCCAGATGTATTAATACATTTAAGAACATGCATCTCAAATATACAATTACCAATAATGTAACATTCAACCCATGATTTTCAATTACAAGCTTCCCCTTATTATTCTTCAACCCGTCACCTAAGCCTTTTTTTTCTAATGTAAGCTTTTACAAAAAAAATCATTCACATCAAAACGGTTTTCGAGCTCATTAGGCAAAGCTTTTTCAGCTCAAGTGAACTTATTCTTCCTCAAAAAATTCAAGATCACTTCAACCGAAGGATTGCCATTTTCAAGCCTTTGTCAACCTAAACTCAACCCAACAAACAAAAGCAAATAATCAAACAAAACATAAAAGAGCTTTCATTAAAGTAAAGGCTTAAAAAATTAATACATATTTCTACGACAAATTTTGAAAGCAAAAAAATAATTGACCGTGTTGAAGAGTAATTGAAAAGCTTACCTTGTATCAGACAAAGAAGTTTTGGTTTTAGCTTAGTGGTAATTTATTGAGAAAACAAAGTTTTAAACTAGACAAGGGGGATAATTGATTTATTTTGTATCCCTTATTTTCATATTAAAGTGAGTTTTTGATAGTCCTAAAGCTTGTATTTGTTTATTGGGTTTGCATATGTCTTTTGAATAATTGGTCTCACATTTTATAAGATCTAATTGTAAGGAGTTAAAAACCTTTTAATATACCAAGATGGTCATGAGAGGATTGGATAGGTCTAAGTGTCAGATCATAAGAGACAGTTTCTTATGACTTAGCATAGGATATTTTTATCTTAAAGAGTTTGTTATGATCTGATATCTTATTTTCTTAATAAAATAGAAAATTGAAACAAAACCGAAATGTAAATTTTGAAATACAATCATGTATTTTGTAATATATTTTAAAATAGATAATTCAAAATATAAAATTTGTATTTCGGAACATATAATTTAAAATTTATATTATGAAATATAAAATTATTACTTTTTAACATTTTAAGTAAAATTGAAATTTCAAATTTTTATGGGGGTGTATCGAAAACAAAGGGTGGAGAACGAAACATCCCATTATGTAATGTAAGGATCAATAGGGCTTTATCAAACAGTGTCAATACAATTTTGGCAGTTGCTTCTTGCACTCCATCGTCTGCTTTCTAAACCTCATTATTCTTAGAAAAAAAAAACAAAAATATCTTTTCCAAAAGGGTATTCCGGAATGTATTTGTTGACTTTTGAAAAATCTTTTTGAAATACAATTTTTAAGTTGGAAAACCCTTTTTCAGAATATACTTTTTTGATTTCCAGAAAGTATTTTCTAGAATAGATCAATCACTCCATTTATCTTTTCGAAATGAAAAAATAAGGCTCCGGAATATCTATTATAGAATACACCTCTTCACCCCTTAAATTGACTTTCAGAATACTTATTTCGGAAATCTCTTCTCAAACCTAATTTCTGGAAACCTGTAATGTAACTAAACTTGAAAAAAAAAACTTATCCACATCGCTTTTCCTTATTTTTAAAACAACTCAAACTCCTCTGTAACAAGTTAATTGGAGAAAAACATCACCGCCTACTCTCACAATCACTATCAGAATTGCCACCACCAATAAGTGAACCGCAATGCACTACCCACACCACTTTTCCTTACTTCTAAAACAACCAAAATTCCTCCCCAATAAGTTATCGGAGAAAAAGGCCACCACCTACTCCTTCCACCTCATCGGAGTTGCACCACCAAAGTGAACCACAATGCACCTCTTCTTCTATATAAAACTGTCAAAAAGTACAATTAGAATTTTGAAAAGTTGATGAGGTGCAGGAAGCATTTGAGGGGGGTGCAGGAAATAGTTGCCTACAATTTTTCAGGGGGCTTTATTCAATCTATTGTTTCTAATCTTGGACTAAACAATGGTGAGCCCAAAACGGAACAATGACACATACAAAACGCTGTCTGCACCAAGTACCCAACTACTCATTTTCTCTTGCTGTGACTCATTTGAAAATAAAGTATTTAGATAGTTTAGGCTAGGTTTCTTTTTCCATAAATACTCTTGAAAGAAAAAAAAACGATAAAATATTTTTTTATTAAATTTAAATTCACTCGTACGTGATTTTTTTTCAGAAACATTAATGCAACATTTTTTTATAAATTAATATATATATATATAGGTTTATTTTAAAAAACCTTATACATGAATTAATTTTTATTTATAAAAAAATTATTTATTTTATTTTTATTAATATATTTAATATACCACATTTAATTTTATATTGAACTTTTTAACTATGTATAAAGTATCACTAGGCCCAACCTTTGTTACATCTGGTTGATCAGGTGAAATTATTTGTCCTCTCATATAATTTTTAATTTATAATGTTGGAATCCAAAACTTATCTAGCTAGTACTTGGATTGACGAGTGAAAACAAGGGAGTACAAAGAATAACAAATAATAAAAAGAAAAAAATTGGGAAGTGTTGCCTAGGTTAAGAAAAAAAATGAGTGATTTCATAGATTAATATTATAAAGTAACATATGTAAATCACCAAATTGTTCTTCTTGTTATAAATTAATTTTGATTAAATATTGACTTTAATTTATTTAAATAATAAGAATAATAATTACTACTAGTTGGAAAGTTGGAAATTCCTACCTATATATTTTGAAAAATAATAATAACGTGGTTATATAATAATAATAATAATAATAATAATAATAATAATAATAAATGGTTTACAGCATATCATATATCATATTGTTGAAACATCTCAGTGAGTGACTAACACGACATTGAGAAGCGGTGTAAAAAATATTAAATTATGAATGTTTATAAGCTATTGAAAGAAAAATTGTAAAAAATTGATATTAATTTTTCAAAAATAATACGACAAATTGAGTTGCATTTTAAAAGTGTATGGGATAAATCTTGAATGTGTAACTTACGAGAACTAACATTAAAGATGTTCTAAAAGAAATGAGTTTAATATTAGTAGCAATATGTTAAAATTTAATTGATCATATGAATATATAATAAATTAGTTGAATTTGACTTGGGAGATTATATGATGGTTGAATTTATGGTGTGAATTTATTAGTATTATAGGGTGAATTCTCACACATTGGATAGCCATTAAATCGGTAGAGGGCAAGTTGGGCTCTTGATTGATGGGATGATCCTTTTGTCAACTCAACCTCTGGCACATCATATGTTGCAGTGCAATGCAACTGTGTCTAATCAGTACCTATTTTCAACTTAACAAAACATCTTTATCGTTAATTAAATTTATTTAAATAATATTTAAAAATATTATTATTTAAATAAAATTTGTAAAAATATTATTTGAGTTATTTAAAAGTGATATTTTAAGAGTGGTAAGACTTATTTTAAAAAAAATTTAAAAATGCCCTTATATACTGTTTCATAATTTATTCAAAAGTAATTAGCATAGTGGTGCCTCTTTTCGTAATTATAACGGATGAAATTGAAAGTAGGTTGAATTCGTGAAATAGAAAATGTTGTACACATTTTAAAAAAAAACATAAACAATGTCTCTAGTGCTACACTTAGGTTTATTCGACACGTTACCAAAATGTTATTTAATGTAAAACTTTAACATGATGGTCAATAGTCCAAACAAAGGACGGAATTGGTTATTTTAGTATTAAGGATAAACAAATTGTCCTAACCTGAACCAATTCCAAATTAAATTTATATACTAAGTGTTTGTTTGGTTTAATAAAGGACAAATTAAACATAAATTTATGATCTACATTTAAGGTAAAATTACTTTTAATAACTTGTATTTTTGAAATTTAAACATGAGATAAAATACACAAAGGTTTGAATAATAATAGCTTTCAGTTGTAAAGTGATTGATGAGTATGACACTTCTCTTTCATTTAGAGAGAAACAGAAAACAAAGGAAAACTACTACTCTCTATATTTGTATGTATATGTGATTGAATAAAACGTTTCTAATTTGATAATTTAGCGGTGAGAAGAAGTACCAGCTGGCGAATATGCAATTAAGTATAGTCCAAAATGTGGCATTGCATGCATGCGATCGTGATTTGAGGTTGGCAACACCTAATCCACCAAATAAATGCTATTAAGCTATTAATTAATCACTGTTAATTAGCCCATTTAACTACATAATCCTTTTGGATTTATTTGTCGGTTGAGCAAGTTTAATTCAGAACACCACTCACCTAATGCATCTTAGCTTTTTAGCACCTTATATTATGAGGATGATGCCTTCAAACACTAGTGCTCCTCCTTTTAACTACTATTTAGTGGATTGGTTGGGTTTCTTCAGTTTTTGTTTTGTATAAGTAATTAGGGTTAAAATCTAAAAAAAAATTGTAAGAAGAATTTATTAAAAAAAAAAAAGTAAAGATGTTTTTATTCATTAAAAAATTCACAAATTGAAAAAAAAATATATCATGTTTGAGTTTGGGAATGTGTAATGTAGCAGAAGTTTCATACTTCATCAACTACAATCATATTGTTTGGGCAGTTTCAGGTATCTCTGGGTATTACCATCGAAAGAGTTCCCAGTTTCATTCTTCATAACATTATATGATGTTTGGTTGTATCCAATTGTTTCAACATGGCCTTTTCCTTCCTTGGACATGTGGTCTGTAAGAGATCATATACACTTTTCAAATTTTAGAATTTTTTTTAAATATAGATAAGTAACCATCATTGACAATGTTCACACAATCTATAGTTAGATTTCAATTCACAATCTAGTTAGATTTCAATTCGGGGGACCATCATATATGTATATATAATATTGGTTCATCCATACTTGAACAGAAGGCAAGTCTAATTAGAGTTTACATTTGATATATAGTTAACACAGATTTTTAACTATTCCATCAAATAAGTAATAGTATTATTATTGTGGCATTAAGAAAGGTATTTTTCTCCTCCTTTTTTTATCCAAATTTGGAGGGATGATTATAATGTTCTATTGACCTTAAAATTCTCATTTTTTTTTTCTGAACTTATTTTTTTATTTTTTTTAACGAAGGTATGTGATGCAAACTCTTCTTTTATGTTATTAACTTATTGCTCATCAACTATATCAAATAAAGTAATTATTATAAGATTAAATAAATTTGAATGATATAATTTATTTCAGTTATTTTTTTCAAGTTTTTTTTTATTAATTTTTTGATATCTATATACAATATTTCCAAACTTGTTTCAAGTCTTAGAAAAAAAAATAAAAAATAACATAGGCACGGGCATTTCCACATTTTAAGTGGGTTTATATTCTTTGTTGGCGATATATATTATTTTCCTAATTTTTATAAATTATTTTATGTCATTATCCTATTATAAATTACTATATATATATATATATATACACTAAGTTTTTTGATTTTACCGTAATTATCTTATAATTATATTATCAATAATTTATGATGTGTACAACTGTAAACATTACCATTATAATGTTCGTAATTTTTATATAACTTTTATTTATATAAGCAAACTTCTACTAACTAGTAAGAGACATTGGCGCATTGGTTAAATTATTCTTTAGGTAATAATGATTACATATTTTTAATTTATTATAAATTCTATTGGTTTTATTAAAATAAAATAAACAGAAGAATATTTATATAAACTAAAAAAAATCTAAAAATGGTATACAGAAAAAGTAATAAACTAACAATAATAAAAGAATAATAAATTACAAATTTCAACGTTAAAATAGTGATTGACAAGATAATATAGCGTAGATAACATTGATTTTATTTATTTTTTTTATCAAAATCAACTAATACGCTGATCAAATAATTGTAAAGAAGTGCGGTGCCTTAGGCAACACCTTCTTAAATTCTATAATTATAGTTCTTTAGAATAATGTAATGATAAAAATTAAGTTTATTGTTTACTCATAATTATGGGTCTCAAAATAAATTAGTATTATTTTGTTTTTAGTTTGAAAAAACTAGTCGACTGACTAAGACTTGTCATAATTAATATGAATTGGAAGTTTTAATGTGGCCAATTAACTTGTTAGCTTTAATATATTTAAGAATCTTTAATTTAAAATAATATATATGTATATTTAAAAAATAATCGTATAATATTTTATAACTCCTAATTAGTAATGCTTCTATAAATTAAATTATTCAATTATAATTTATAATTAAAACTTTGTAAGTAGTTATTTATTTAATTACAATTATATCTTTCAAACAGTACAATTAAACATGGTACTTTTATTCTAATAAATTAATTTTAATATTTTACACTTATAATATAGAAACAAAGAATGTAAAGAGAATTAGCATCTCTTGCTCATGTTTATTAAACAATATGTATATAAATTTCAAACACAAATAAAAATATATATTTTTAGGTCTAGATGAAAAGTTATTGAATTCTTAATACACTCAAAGATATACAATCCCAAAAAGAATGTCTAAAAAATAAAGTGCACGGACATTTTTTTATCACGAGTCAAGCCTGTTAATTGAAACCACGTTAATGTTTAAATGCATATAATAAAATTTCCGTATTGGTGCGAGGCATGTGTTAGTTGCTTAAAACTGTTTTAGCAAGTTTAAAATTGTGTGTCGGCTACTAATGAATCGAACGAAGGGTAACTTAAAGAAGGAACATGCACGTGTAGACATGCTGTGCGAGAACACAAAAGTCCAAATGAATAAATGAGTAGTTTTGTACTGTGCATTGCAGTTGATTATGTAACATTCATTCATACTTCCACATCAACACCAACAATGGGCCTCTCTAGTCCCTAGTCATTACACTGAATCAAATTTCTCTCTCCACCTCCAAACCCTCACATGGCCTGTTCAACCTCCCTTACTTCTTTCGGTCAAAAGCTACCCTGTGCCTTTTTCAATTGCCTCACCTTTCGGAATAACTCTCAGAACGTAATACTCAAACAAAGTTGTGTTCAACCACACTCACAAATCTTCTTATACAGTCTACTAGATTAAATAAAACCATAAGAATCTTATCACCATTAACAAAAATTCATGTACACTATATGCACTCTCTCACATGGAAACTCTCTCGTTTGTATTTAAACTATTTAACTGGAGTGAAATTATATATATTTAACAATAATCTAATAACAGTTCGATAATATATAAATAACTTCATGACAAATGGTTTAATAAATATAACTATTTTATTAGAATAAAATTATATATCATTTTATAAAATAGACTTTAAATTTAACTCAATTTTATAAAATTAATCTTTATGAAACATAGACATAGACACATTTAATCTTTAAAATATAAAAAACAGAGACACAGAATTATACATGTTATTATATATAAGATTTTTTTTGTAATAAGTTTATAGAAAAATATTATATTAGTTTCTTTTAAAATTATATTCGAATGTATTAGGATTGTTATATACTTAAAATAAAATGTCTTATAAATTAGAGACATAAAAATTAGAAACATAAGTGATACGTGTCTTAAGATGTATGTGTCAGACACATGACAGATCACTTAAAAGGAAGATCACTTAAAAGAGAGTGTCCAAATTTCACATATTAATAAGATGTTTATTCACTTATTGAAAAATTTTATTTGAGGTGAAATGAGTCGAACATGATCATAATTAATGTGGTTGTTAGATGGAAAGAATCTTAAAAAGCATTATACTTGAGGTCCAAAGTGCTGAAACTCGTGAGCATAGTGAGGCCTATGAAACTTGAAAGTAATTATAACACTTGCAAGATGTGGAAAAGTGGGGAGAAGCCACCACGTGCTTTACCGAACTATTATGGGCTATGCTATGACATTGCATGATTCAAATGCTACTTTTCCTTTCACTGATATTTTCACTGCTGCTAAGGAGACTTGTCCCAGCATTATGCATGAAGTAAGAACTAGATGCAGGGTTGTGGGTAGACTGGTAATTTCAGATCTGATGATTATCATACTCTAATTTCAATGTTTAAACAAAATGAAAACTGAGCCAAAACGATAAAAATCTTAAGACCTTAGATATAAATTGCTTAATTTTATTATTTTTAATTATTATAAAATTTAGACCTATACTTATATACCTAATAATCTTTTAGGTAGAGTTAATATAATGTGTCATATAATGCAATTCATCCAATACATTCTGAGGGAGACACCGTAACCTCTGCTCTCGATTTCAGAAGCAGCACTGAGATATCCACAGATGCACACTCCCTTTAGAAAGAGAAAGGAAAAGAGAGAGAAAAGGCTATTTCTGCTTTCTCTCTTTACTTTTAACTTTTAAGCTCTCAGTTGTTGTTCCCTGCATTTGCACCACAATATGTTCCTCTTTTCCACTTGAGAACACATTTGCATGAGGTGAAGGAATATTCACATTCTTTTTAAGTCATCTTCTTTTCTTCATTTCTTTTTCTTTTGGGTTGACTTTGAGATTGAATTTCGACATTGTATTCTGCCCGAATGGAGGACCGAAATTCGTTGAATAATTCATTGTTACAGCTGTTTAAGGCCGTGTTTGTGAGGTGAAGACTAGAATCAGCCCTGAAGTGTAGGTTGAGCTGAAAATGTGAGATTCACTCGCAGTTGATGTGTTCGTGACATAAAGTTTTGCTGGTTTCAAGATGATATTTTGCAGATTCTTGTTTTTTTATTCATATCCTATTTATAGAATTTTCTTCTGGGTTCTGTTTGGATTATGCACAGACTAAATTTAGAATAAATGTAAAACAGCCAAAAAAGAAAAATAGAGAGGATTCTTAGTGAAACATTTACATCCTTTCATTTTCGCCCTTCCATTTTCAAACCATCTCTCTCGGAATTCACTGCCCAAAAAGTTGGATGAAGAATTTTCCTTGAGAAATCGACTATGCATGTCATTGTCACCTTTGGTAAATTTCCTTTTGCAAAGTTCTTATTTCTAGACTTTTTCCTATATGTTCCATGTGATGAAGAATTTGACAGTCTGTTTCTTGGGATGGGGACCATTTCACAAAACTCCAAGCTTTCCACAACAATACAGAAACCACCGTATAATTTGTTCTCATAATAATAGGGCCTTATGATATTAGTCAATCACAATTTAATATTTATTTCCTCCCACTGCCATCTCTGACTACAATATAAAAATTGTAAACAACATTTATCTTTCTTGTTTCTGTTGAATGGCACCGTAATCTGCGATTAGTTTCCTGCGGCAGACAATGATTGGAGGAATGGAGGCTGAAACCTTGAGTGGTCCTTTGTGTCCATGCTATCTCAACTCAACAATGCAACACCAAGCACTGATAATTAACTGAACACCAAAGGGGTCTTTGGAATGCTCAGAATTCAATGACATGTGATAGATATCATTCTCAACCTTGGAATTGGAGTTTAGGCTAGTTTTGAGGAAAGAGTGGGAGAGAGAAATGGGTTCAGTTGGAGGGGAAGAGGTAATCCACGAACCTACTGGCCATGAAGAGAGGATTCTTGTTTCTGTTCGTCTTCGTCCCCTCAATGAAAAGGAGCTTGCAAGAAATGATCTTTCGGACTGGGAATGCATCAATGATACTACCATCATATACAGGAGCAACCTTTCAGCTTCTGACAGGTCACTCTACCCAACAGCATATTCCTTTGGTAAGAACACACTTCCATAATGTTTGATTTGGTTTAATATACTTTCCATAATGCAGCCCCTGATTGTGTATGTATTTTGTAGTCATTCTTTCTGTTGTATGTTACAAATCTGGTCATATCTGCATATAAAGTTAGTCCATTGGTTTGGTTAATGAACTTATTGTTACTCCAAGATCATAATTGGCTTTAACTGCTTTCCTCTTCTGATCTGCCATGCTTTTCTTTTGGCTATAGACAATGTGTTTCGGTCAGATTGTTCCACAAGGCAGGTGTATGAAAAAGCAGCCAAGGAAGTTGCTCTTTCAGTTGTCGGTGGCATCAACTGTGAGTTTCTTCCCTTTGTCTGCTTTTCCTCCTTCACCAGCATCATCAGAATCCACGGAATTTCCGTGTTAATATCTTCTTTTGATCTCTCTCCGTGGTGTCTAATTGACCAGCAAGCATTTTTGCGTATGGACAAACAAGCAGCGGGAAGACATACACCATGAGTGGCATAACTGAATACACAGTAGCAGACATTTTTAAGTACATAGAGATGGTAGGTCGAATATGAACATATCAACATTGCCTTGTCTTTCTCAAAAACAATTTTCTGATTTGGTTTTCAATTTTCATAGCACTCGGAAAGAGAATTCCTTTTGAAGTTTTCGGCAATTGAGATTTATAATGAATCTGTCAGGGACCTCCTTAGTCCAGACTGTACTCCTCTCAGACTTCTTGATGATCCAGAGGTAAACATCTTCATCTCCTGCAGAACTAGTATTTGTGCATTTTACTTACAGTTTTTTAATTTAACAGAGAGGGACAGTTATTGAGAAACTGACGGAGGAAAACATAAGAGATTGGGAACATTTTATAGAACTTATTTCTTTCAGTGAAGGTAAGGAGGGTTTGAATGATTCTTGCTTCAACAGAGTAACCTTGACTGAATATATTTCTTCTCTCTCTTTTTTTTAATTTCCTCTTTGAAGAATCTTTTCCAGCTAGAGCTAAGTGCTTGCTTATCCTTCAATTGATTGCATTGTTGCAGCCCAAAGGCAGATAGGGGAGACAGCACTGAATGAAGCAAGCTCCAGATCTCATCAAATTCTAAGACTGGTATTTTATGTTATTAATTTTGTTAAAAGGGCTACTAAATTTGTGAACTTTTATGATCTTGTTCTCTTACATTTCCTATGCAATGTCCTTCCTCAGACAATTGAAAGTTCTGCGTGTGAATTCCTTGGAAATGACAAGTCTAGTTCTCTTTCCGCTTCAGTGGTATGATTGATTCCCTCAGTTTGTAGGAAAATATTTCAAGGATAAGCTTATTGTCTCAAAGAACATCTATAGGAATTCAAATAATTTCTCTTTTCTTTTTCTGGGTGCAGAATTTTGTTGATCTAGCTGGAAGTGAGCGAGCATCCCAAACCAATTCAGCTGGTACGAGATTGAAAGAGGGTTGCCACATAAATCGTAGCTTATTAACTCTAGGAACTGTTATCCGCAAACTCAGGTTAGCTTATGAAGATATTGTTTCTATACTTTTGACGTCCCTAATTGCAGAACAGAAGAACATGCACACTCAAAAAATTTTAATATTCTTGCCAAGGAGCCAAAAGCAGAACCTTTACTTCACATGTAATTTAGCTTTGCCAAGAAGCAAGTTTTTGAACGAACTCTTGATCTATTAAATAAAGCCGCAAACTCCCACACACTATATCATGCGTTTACCTTTTCCTTAGGATGATGGATTTACTTTGGCAATCTCATATATATTTTTCTTTTATGGGACGTTATAAGCAGAAAAATGGTTTCAAGGATAGTGTTTTCTTTTTTAGAAACTTGCTCCATAATTTAATATATTTGGCATATTGGGAATAATTTATATAGTTTTGCTTTGGGAAAGGGAGGTTTAATATTTCTTTCTTTTCATCTAAAAATAAAAAATTTGGTTGCAGCAAGGGAAGAAATGGACATTTTCCTTTCAGAGATTCAAAGCTAACCCGCATATTGCAGTCCTCCTTAGGAGGCAATGCCAGAACTGCTATCATCTGCACCATGAGCCCTGCACGGAGCCATGTTGAACAAACCAGAAACACCCTCTTATTTGCAAGCTGTGCAAAAGAAGTGACAACTAATGCACAGGTCAACGTACTGGTGTCTGATAAAGCACTAGTCAAGCAATTACAGAAAGAGTTGGCTAGGCTGGAAGAGGAACTGAGAAACTCAGGGCCACCCCACGTTACATCTGATACTGCTGCAATGTTGAGAGAAAGAGACCGTCAAATTGAGATGGTAATAATAAAGATTTTGTACTAATTAAAATCCATTATCTTTTATGGTTTAGTATAGGTTCGTTTGCAGTATGTATCTAACTTCAGATCTGGAAAAAATGCTAAAATTCCAGACGTACAAAATAATAAAATATATCAGCCATGAAGTTACATATCCTTGTACAGCAGAGTATGAAGAGATGATTTCACCCGTGTATTATTTCATATAAGCAAGGATAGATAATACAGAAAGAAGGAACAAAGGTGTTAATGAATAGGATATTCTCAGAATTAACTACAAATCCCAAACTACAGGAATGAAATAAAAGTGGAATAGTATGAGATGCCATGATTCATTCTCCTTAAATTCAGGGATTGGTTTCTGACATGTATTATTTGTAGTATAATATATATTGTCACTTGATTGTTATTCTTTTGAGGTCGTCGTCACTTGATTGTTGATTCAATTTTTTTTTTTTTTTCTGATTCTGCAATGTTATTCTGTTCACATCTAATAATGACCTTCTTTATTGTTGCTTCTCCTTGGTTATACACTCCAATACTTATTATACTGTCCTTTTCTATTATGAGGCTTTCCACCTATATTGATTCCTGAAATGTTTTTTCTTATGCTGAAAATTTGCAAGATTGAAACCTATATTATTCTTACCTCTTTCCAGTAGCAAATGATTAACCATTTAATGCTTTATAGAAATAAAACATAAAAATGTGTATGCTTTTTATATATACCCTTCCCTGAAACATCAACATTCCAACCAAGTTTCGTTCCTTTATTATTTAATCTCAGATTGAGGTGACAACCTCAACAAATGTGTATGCTTTTTATATATAGTCTCCGAACATTCAATATGAGGATATTGAAACTTCCTACCACTGAGCGTGTTTCTCTTGTGGGTTGTGATTGTTAATATGAACGCTGTTACTGTCCATGCAGTTAAAGAAAGAGGTTAAAGAGCTGACCCTGCAACGAGACCTTGCACATTCTCGAATAAGCGACATGATGAGAGTGCACGGAGAAGATGTGTCAACAGTAGATATGCTCCAAGTGGTGAGTATATTTGGCCTCCCTAAAGCATTAAAAGTAGAGACTCATATGCCTTCTTTAAATGTAACCAATTTTCCTGTCAAATCTCCAGGAAAGTTTGGATACCCCATACCAAAATTTACGTGTGAGAAATTCATGGAACATTGAAAATCAAAGAGAGGAGCCAAATGTATTATGTCTTGACGGCGAAGAGAGTGTCAGGTCTTTTGATGCATCTCAATATTCAGATGGACACAGTTTTAGTTCTGATGACAACTTATTCCAACTACCTGATCTTGAAAAGAATCTTCTGGTCAGAAGTTCTTCCCCGGAGCCGCCAGTCAAAAGGACTGATTCTGTACCCAATGATTTGGATCAGAAAAACGTTCAAGATCAGCATGAAGAGGACAATTGTAAGGAAGTTAGGTGCATTGAATTAGAAGACCTAGTTACAAACACGCATAAGCACTCAAACCCGGAAGATTCAAGATCAAACACATACACTAATTCCAATGCATCGTCTCCTAGAGCAAGCACAGCAATCTCGGGATTGATTGTAGCTGATAATAGAGACAAGGAAAAAGTAGCTTTGAGTTCATCTGGGTTAAAGGAAGACAAGAGATTGAACCACTTGCACCAAGATTTTGTTCTTCCCTCTCCGAAAGAAATTTCTGTGTGCATGACAGGAAACAGTAGAAGTGGTACTTCTAGAGCCGTGAAGCTGAGCCGAAGTAGAAGTTGTAAAGCCAGTCTCATGAGGAAGTTTTCATCAGATTGGTTTGAAGATGAAGACGACATTCCGAATACACCTCCAATAGGGAATGAAAAGCACTTCCCTGGAAGACCCAACGGCTTTCCGAAGAACATTTATGCATTAAATTATAATGCCAGAGCAGAGGGGCTTTCATGTAATGGCCATGAGAATTTTGTGCAAAATTCTGCAGCTGATATTGTTCAGAACGTGAAATCGTCCACTAACATGGATGAAAAGTATAATGCTCCCTTGCCTCCAAAAGGAAAGGAAACAGAAAATCCTAAGAGATTGAATTTACTAGCTGATCATGAGGTAAGCTTCTATAATACATTTTATGTTTCTTCCTCTCTTCTTATTGGTCTTATATCAGTTAACAACAGGTCCAATTGATAATTATTTTAACCATTGCTCTATTGATTATCTTCATAACTCTTCTTATTCCATCAATGGTATAGATGAAAGTATCACATGCACATGCCAGAAGCCTGGTTATATATTGAGAATTCAATCAATCAGTGATTGTTTTGCATGACAGGTTCCGGAGACAGGATTTGATCCCATCATATCTGCACAGAATGTTAAAGATGTTGGCTTGGACCCAATGCAAACTGATGTTAGAGAAAGTGATTCAGATTGGCCTTCAAACTTCAAGAGGCTCCAAAGAGAGATCATTGAATTCTGGGATGCTTGTAATGTTTCATTGGTGCACAGGACATACTTTTTCCTTCTATTCAAAGGGGACCAAACAGATTCTTTTTACATGGAGGTAGAGCTGAGAAGACTATCATACCTTAAGCAAGCTTTTTCCCAAGGCAATCAGACAGTGGAAGATGGAAGAATCCTGAAACCTGAGTCAAGGTAACACAATTAAACTGTTGAGCTTTTATTCAATTCCTTTGTCCTTATATTGAAAATTTACACTTTTTTATTATAATTGAACTTACCATGCGTTTAACTTGAAAACAGCATGAGATATCTTAGAAAAGAGAGGCAAATGTTGAGCAAGCAAATGCATAAGCGACTGTCTAAAGATGATAGACAGAACCTGTACTTGAAATGGGGGCTTCGTTTGAGTTCAAAGAATAGGAGTTTGCAGTTGGCCCATCGATTGTGGAGTGACACAAAAGACATGGACCACGTTAGAGACAGTGCATCTATTGTTGCAAAGTTGGTTGGATTAGTGGAGCCAGAACAGGCTTTTAAGGAGATGTTTGGACTCAACTTTACCCCACAACCCACCAGTAGGAAATCTTTTAGTTGGACAGCCAGTGTGAGGCATATTTTGTGAGCTTGGATTACTTTTTAGGTAGTTTGGTATGGCCATGTGAAAATTTCCCCACTATATTATATATGTATGTATAACATAGGTAATTTTTTTCCTCTCTTATCTTAGAAACAAATTGATTTCTGTTCTGTGTTTCTAACTCTCATTGCTATTGATTGTAAAGTGGTTTGTAAAGGATGTGCAATTCTAAGGTGGTAGATTTGTTCATCTTTATTTACCTTGAATCCAGGTGGAGCATCAGGAATGGTTCAAGACAAATTGCTATCTGGAATTTCTTAGAAATGCCATGTGATTTTTACATGTGTGATTTATTGTGGCAGTCCTTTTCTTTAGTTAAAATCAGGAATCATAAAACCTAGATGAATAGAATTTTGCTAACAATAGTTTGCTTCTGAGCAAATTTCAATGCTAGTCTGTCGAGTAAAAGTTGGCTTTGCTTTACACAAACAAATTATTTGTTTTAAATACTAAGCCCCACAGAAAATCATTCTGTCTATACAATACACAGAACAAAGATATGTCATGTCGGGTCGAATTGGTTTGTGAGAATACGTACACATTTAGGTAATTTTGGTTTAAAGTTATAAAAAATATAAAATTACGTATTTGAGAATACTTCAGGATTTCATTGAAATGACAAAAATCATAGCCCCAATGGATACAAAAAAATATTATATAAAGTATATTTTTAAATTAAAATTAAATTAATTAATATAAAATGTACTCTTTTTAAATATAATCAAATTAATTATATATAACTAATATTATAATAGAAATTGAATTCATTATAAAACAAATTACCATAATAAAAGAGTAAACTATATCGCCATTAATCAGTTTTAATTAAAAATAATAATATAAGTCATTATTTTATATAAAATGTAAACACATTTCTGTTGAATATTATTCACAATATAAATATATTTTTTTTTTAAAAAAAAAAAAAAAGGTTTGTTTTTAACATAAAGTTGCCTATTTGAAACAGCAATTTGAATTTTAAAAAAGAAATAGCAAAATAAGTTTTTTTTTAATAAAAAGAAAGTTGTACTAATGATTATCTTTTAATATTTTTTCCAGTTTATATATACTATTTTTTAATATATAAAACCATTTTTTATATTTAAACAAAATTACCGATCCATTTTTCTCCATCACACGGGCTTCAAATTCGTGCTGCTTCCGAATTGTTGAGAAGAAGAAGAAGAAGAAGAAGCAGAAGAAAAAAGAATGTCGCGATCTCGATTGTTATGGTTCTCCTTTGGATTCGCATCAGCATACGCTGCGTTTTCCCAATTCGTTTTGAAGGATTTGTTGGTTCATTCTAAAGCGCTTTCCTCTCACTTCGAACACGATTTTCGCGTTCTCGAAACCAGAATCTCCCAAATCGAATCCTCTTCACCAAAACCTTCTTCCATTCCCGCTCCCGCTTCCGCTTCCGATCAGGTAATTCGTCTCTCATTAATTTCACGCTCAAATCGCCTTGCCCTGTTTTGTCATATTTTCGACGGAGAAATTCTCACAATTTAGGGTTTGCAATTCAAATGCTGATATTCTGGCGCTTGCAATTTTCATCTTAATAAGATTATTTTTTATTATCTGGATAGTGCAGTAACCGATTGTCTTGTTCTGGTAACAAGACTTGTTACTACTGTCAGTGAGGTTGTGGATTAATTAAATTTAATTAGGTATTGTTTTGTTGTGCATCTGGTGAAGGAATATAGAACATGAGCTTTGTATACTGATGGTGTAATCCTCATCCTCAGAGCTATCGTTTTGGTTCGAATCCAATTTCTAAGATAACACCTGAGCTTATTTTAGAAGGTGACATCGGGGTAATATATTTAGATATCGCATTCATTTCTTTCTTTTAGGGCTCGAACAGTGTATTTAAGATGGGGACAATGTTCATCCTATTAGCTAATTTTTGGAATTGAATTAGGTTAAAATCTAAATTCTAAGAAATTTCAACTTCAGTGATCCTTTTTCAATGATACAGTTAACACTTGAATTTCTATATGTGAACCTCAATATTACACTTGAAAGAAGACAACAACACTAGATATGTTTTCTGCTGCTGGTGATTTTAGTAGAGAGATTTTTCAGTTGCAGTTACTTCTAATTCTTCCATGATCACTCACGTTTAGCTGAGTGTGCATTGAAAAACTTTTATGGTCTTTGGCAGGTTGAAGGTTAGGTTCTGTGGGATTCAAGCTTGATCTAATGTTCATGGCCAAATAAAACAGACGCCGAGGCAACAGTAAATTTTTATTTTTTTTTTTTGCATGCTTTTTTGTTTTCCTGGGAAATTAACCAATTGTGAGGGGAAAAAATGAGAAGAACGAGTGAAGTTTAGTCTTTTTCAGGAGTTTGATCTTTGAACTATCTTACTAGTATTAGCAAATTTTGATGAAATTTGATACGCTTAAGAAAATTATGTAACCAATATTCTTTATCATCAGTGACTTTTCGTTTTATTTTGCAGCTGCTATCTAACAATTTTTGGGATGAAGAAAACGCTTTGGAAATATAGTTACATTTTAAAGTGGTACATATTCTGGCATGTTGTTGTTTCTTCCTTCTATCGTTTTGCATGCTTGAACAGAGATAGTTACTGTGAAAGTTAGGAGTTATTAGCGAGGTTGTTAACCTGGTCGAGGTATTGGATTAATGATTAAACAAATAAAAAAGATATTATGTAATTTGATAAATCTAACCAAATTTAAAACTTTTTATCATAATAAAAGATTAATATATCACAACATAAAGTTCAATACAATATAATTTCATAGTTTAAACGTCTGAGTATAATTATGGTAATGTAGTTAATATATAAAATGAAATTCTTAATGACAACACAAATATATAAATAAAAAAGAAACCAGATTAGAATTAGCGAGGTCATTAAGCTGGTTGAGGTATTGGATTTTATATATATAGTTATTAGCATCATTATGTTGTTTGTATTAATGTATCATTCAAAGTAAAACATTAATATGCATATAATGTATGTTTGTTATATGAATCTGTATAGTATATTTAATGTATAACTTAAAGTATTAATGTTAAGCATGTGTTAATTGTAATATATATTCTTGTATCTTTATATTCGCAAGTTATGTTTGTTTCAATATTTAATGGATTAATTTTTTTATGTTTGGAGGGAACAAGTCCAATTTCACTTGGGTGTGTTAGATCTTGATATGGTTTTTATGTTGAGGAGCCTACTGCTATGCTATGTCACTGAATAGAAAATCCATTATAAAGCCCTAGGAAGTTTGAGGTTTTTGCAAATGAGCATAGCAAGTAATATTAAGTCAGCTCTTCCCAAAAAAACTGATAATTTATGAAATTTGTGCAAGAGTGCTTCCAAATGGTTGATAATTCTCTTGTTGAGACATTAATGAGTACTTCAACCACCATGAAATTTGATGATTATTGTACTATGCATGAACATGTCATTGAGATGACAAATATTGCAACAAGACTTAAGTCTCTCGGAATGACATTGATAAGAATTTTCTTGTGCAGTTCATTTTGAACTCATTACCGTCTGAGTATGGTCATTTTCAAATGAACTATAATATCATGAAAGATAAATAAAATGTGCATAAATTGCACACTATGGTGGTTGAGGAGGAGACCAAACTTAAGAATCAAGGAAACCATTCTATTTATTATGTGAATAATTAAGGAGATGGAAAAAAAAAACAGGTTTATAAAAAACATAGAAAGGGTAAAGGACCATTAAAGATTACAGAGTCCTTTACAAAAATCTAGAAGAAAAATGACAATTATCATTTATGTGGGAAGTCTAGACATTTTCATAAGTATGTACATCCTATTTATCTTTCATGGTATTATGGTTCATTTGAAAAGGACTATATACTCAGACAGTAATACGTTTAGAATGAACTGTACAAGAAAATTCTTTTCAACTATCATTCCAATATACTTAAGTCTTGTTGCAATATTTGTCATCTCAATGACATGTTTATGCATAATACGAGAATCATCAAATTTCATGGTGGTTAAACTACTCGTTAATGTCTCAGCAAGATACTTATCAATAGTTTGGGAGTGTTCTTCTACAAATTTCATAAATTCTTTTACACTTTCAATCTTGGAAAGAGCTGACTTAATATTACTTGCTATGTTCATTCACATAAACATCAAACTTCATAGGCTTTATAATAAATTTTTTCTTTAGTGATACAACAGGCTCCTCAACATAAAAAAAACCATATCAAGATCCAACACACCTAGGTGTGAAATTGGACTTGTTCGTTGCAATCAAAACAATTTAACCCATTAAATATTGGAACAAACATAACTTGTGAGTGTAAAGGTACACGAATATGTATCGGCGATTAACATGCCTAACATTAATACTTTGAGTTATACATTAAACATACTTTATAAATCCAAATAACAAATAAACATTATATGCATATTACTTTAGGTGATACATTAATACACAAAACATAGTGATGTTAATAATATTAACATTATTTGGTAAGACATGCACTAATTAGAAAAACTTATTATCTTTGGATATATAAATAAAATTAATAATACATACTCATTATCAACAATCATGTTCATTAATTATAAGAATAACTAATCAAAATAAAGATTTGATTGAAATAATTTAGCATTCATTCTATGGATAATTAAAATAAAGATTATCACTAATTTAGAATTAACATAAACATTTCGTGATAAGAAATCTATTATACAATTGATCCCAATTGAAATAAAAATCATAATTTAGAATTAATCAAAACATAAAGATTTGATCACATTGATTATTACAAGTCTATCATAGGATTAATCTCAATTAAAATAAAATTCATAATTAATTTAGAATTAACCAAAACATAAAGATTGATCATTTTGGTGATTACAAATCTATCATATGATTAATTCTAATTAAAATAAAAAATAGTTATTAATTTAAAATTAACATAAACGTGAAGATTTGGTCACTCTGGTGATTTGGTCACTCTGGTGATTTCAAATCTATGATAAGATTAATTCTAAAAATTAATCAATTCATAAATTAATTCTCATTGATATAGCAGAAAATAATCATAATTAATCTATAAAACTTTTTTTTAACTAGTTAATAAAATTTTATTAATAAGCTAGGGTTGAACCTGTATGCACTTACTATCACTTTTTTATCTCACTGTTGCCCAATTCCATATTTCAATAAATTATACGTGCATACAAGGAAAGCCAAACTTGGCAAGGGCATAAGAATTTCAATCAATTAGCACACAACTTTTATCCATAAAATAAATAAGATAGGGGTAAATATCTTCTTAAACCAAAAAAATAACCTTAATTCTACAATTTATTATGGAACTAATTAAGAAAACATTAATACCATTACAATTTTGATGAAAGAAAGGAAGTTTTCAAGTGTGAAGAATGTTAGTCAATAATTTTACTCATAAAGGCTAATTTTGTTGTAAGTAATTAGTGTAATTCTTTTATAATTTTATAAGAAATTAGGATTCATAAGATTGGGAAAAAATTATCAATAGTGTAGAATCACAAAATTCAAGCAATCGTGACTCTAATACCACATGTAAGTTCTTATGTAATTTTAAGAAAGTTATCTTGATCCATGAGATTCAATCAAAATAACTTCAATCTCTTGAGAATTACCTTGATTCATGAGAGATTCAATCAAAATAACTTCAATCTCTTTTTTACCATTTATCTCTTTTAGTTACTTTTCTTCTTCTTTACATATATCACACAGTTCCTTTGATGTTGAATTGTAGATAACCCTCATACTATAAAGACAGAACCATTTATTTCTTTCTGTAATCAAGTCCATCAGGTTCATTACCATCAGTTATCTATAAAGTAAATAATCTTCCAATTATCAATAAATATTTCTATTTTATTAAATCACATTCAAGTCTATAATTATATTTTATATTAGCCACATTAATAAAATATATTTATTTATTCTTTTACATATATAATTTCAATTTGAGTTTTACACTTAAGTTTTACACTACTAATATGATTTAAACAAAAGTTGTATTGCCTCAACATAACTTTATTTAAAATATAAAGGAATTCACATCTTGATTAACTTTAAGCAAAGTCGTCTCAATCTCAGACGACTATACATATTTTTTTACAAATTATTATAAAATATTAGACTACTAAACTACATAAAATTTTGACATTTTCTAAAACTATAGTTGCTATTTTCAACATAATGAACAAACCACACGGCACCCTTTCAAAACGTGGGAGTTCTTCTTCTAAGATTCACTTCAAATACTTTAAATGTATTTTTTTTTCTATCAAAATTAAAGCTTCAGAATTTTGTAAGGTAGGAAGCATAGGGTGTAATGATAAAAGCAGTTATTGAAAAAATAATAATCTTTCAAACTTTTGGACTTCAAAATAATAAACATGCACAGTTTTCCTTCTGGCGTATCCAGCTATATTGATTATTATAAGTAATTTGGGAATTTTTTTAAGGCATCGGTAGTTAAGACTATAGTGAAAACTGATTCTTGATTTTTTTTTATTTTTTTTTTTCACTTTACGTATATCTTGTCTTATATAAGGATGATTTTATATATATATATAATATGGAAATTAAAATTTGACCTAATCAATAATTAGTAACTATCATAATCATTAAATATATCTTTTATGATATTATAGTAATTTGTTATAATTTGATACTTCTTAAAATTTATATTAAGTATGCTTTCTTAAGAATACTATTCTGATCCAATCTCAACTTTTTATATTAAAATGATTTATTTTTCTTACTCTATAAAGTTTGATCAAATCAATTTCTCACATTTAATATCTGATTTATATAATTTAAACTAATATATATATATATATATATATATATATATATTATATATTATATTTCTTGATATGTTCTTATAATTAATGCTATAATCATATCACAATACCATCTCATGTATCAATAATTTTTTTACTCAATTTAATAGTCATATATCTATACATTTTATTCCTAAAAATATATACTTAATCATATAAAAATATATCTTTCGATCTTCAATAAGATCACAAATAAGGATTTTGGGTATTGTTTTGAAGATTTTAAAACGGTTATATAAGATAAACAAAACGATAAAACAAAACATATTTCTCTAATTTCATGTTTCTAGGTACACACTTAAATATTTAATTGTTTGTAACTCATTTTATTCTAATGAATATACTTTATTTTATTATTTATAAAAAATTATTTAAGGATTCTTTGTGTAACAACTTATTTAGAATATATATATATATAAAAGCGCTTATATTTTTATGTTTTATTATTATAAAAAAGTGAACATACATTGTCTTGTGTTTCTGCTAGTTACTATTAATAAAATTGGATAAAATTTGATATTCTATACTGAATAATAATAATAATAATAATAATAATAACTATTATTATTATAATAAAGATGGGTAAAATAGTGAAGATATTAAATTTATATTTATAATAAAGAATCTAATATAAATAGACTACCCCTTTTTATGTATATATTTCATATTTTTATTTATTCTTTAGTTATATTTAAAAGTTGAAGATTTTATAATCTATAATAATACTCACACATTTTATATTTTCATCTTAATCTTAATTATATTTAAAATTAAAAAAAATAGATAATAATATATAAAGGGTATATATATATATATATTTAATATTTTTTTATCTTCCTCTTAATTATATTTTATATTCAAATAGTAAAACTGACTGCTATCACCTATTATTTTCTTAATGTTTTTTTCTCAAACTAATAAAAGTGCCATTAGTGAAAGATAATTTTGTTTTTTAATGATCATGACTATTCTTTTCTCTTAAAAATGGTATAAAACTTTTATTTCTAATCTAATAAAAATATTTAATTATAGTAGTAATATTAATATATATTTTTAATTCTTTGATCAAAGAGGTAGAATGTGAAATTGGTGATCTAGGTTTAATCTCTCTGCACTGCACACTCTTTTTGGTGACTCCAAATCCTTAAGAAGAAGAAAGAATGTCAAAAGAAATGTAATGGGCATCCTTTGCAATGGCCTCTGCATGGGTTTTTCAGTATTGTATTCGGCGAACCCAATTTTTCTAAACCTGAATCTTCTTTACCTAATTCTTCTTCTTCAGTTTAACTCCTCGTTCTGGTAATTTTCTGTTATTATTTATATTTTCTTAAGATATTCAGATTGTCATTATTCAATTATCCATTGATAATGTATTTATTTATATACAATAACAATTTTATGATCTTACTGAATACAATATTGTTGAGTAGTGAAAGATTTCAGTTGCAGTTATTTTTTAATTGGTCTAATTGTGGTGCAGATTCCTCACAAAAAAATGTTTTCTTCTCTTTGACAGGGGTGTTTTCTCTGGGAGATTTGATAGATATCATTATTAGCTTAGGCAACCTTCAATCTATTTATCTTTTTTTTTTTTTTCGGTTTC
>Ga0209700_100882_pt1 | contig 60442 bp, 23 predicted proteins | sample SiratroredBW_FD_187528 | JGI IMG/M metagenome (GOLD analysis project Ga0209700, IMG submission 187528) | Root nodule microbial communities of legume samples collected from California, USA - Siratro red BW (SPAdes) (version 2) | ecosystem: Host-associated > Plants > Roots > Nodule | place: USA...
AAAAAATATATATTTTTTAAAAATATAATTTAAAATATATATATATATATATATATATATATATATATATATATATGCGTTAATTATTTTAAGTAGGAAAATTAGTCAATTATGAGAGAATAATTGTAGAATTTCATATTTTATTAAATAAATTTTATTTGTTTATTTATTAAAAGATAAAATTATTCTTTAACTAAAAATTATTATAAAGGTAGCAAAAAGAATATGGTCCATAAAATTGTCAAATAAAAGTATGTCACGTTAAAAAAAATTGTATTTCTTTATATAATAATATTGATATCAAAACTTAGATGAAATAAAGTGAGAGCAACTATGCGTTTAGTTTAATATTAAAAACTAGAATTTACATTTCGAATGTGTAGAAAAGAAAATTATTGAAAGTGATTATAACTTAAACACGAAAAAAAATTGTATTTAATTTATTTTTTATGAAACTAAAATGTACATGCTTTTTCACAAACATCGATATAGTGGAAGAAAGCTAGGTCATATACCTTTCCCTATTTTCCACATCTTTTTCATTCTCTTTTGCTTTTTGGCTCCGTATTTCCATTCCACTGTGGGGCAAAATCAGAGCCACTATTTAGTTTAAGTCAAAACCAAAATATTGTGTTAATGGCGTGAGTGAACTTGATACTATAAGGTCAAAAGGACTCCAAAAAGGGTTTGGAAGGAATGAAAATGTTCACACTTAAGTTGAAAAGAAGATAGTTTCTTAGGGTGAGAATTTGAAAAAGCATATTTGATGATAATGGGGTGTTTGTAGGTGGATGATGTGATGTGAAGGAATAAGAAATAGAAATGGGTTTTTGCCACTTTAATTGGTTTGGGTATGAATGAGAACCATTCACAAAGTTGAGTGGGTTGTGAAAGGTGGCGCAGAAAGAACAGTTTGGTCAACGTTCTTGGTTTCCCACTATACAGCATCACACTCCCAATAGTCAAAAGCATTGATTATGACACACCATCATGCCTACAAAACTCAAAGCAGAGAATCAGATTGGATCCCATTATACTTTCATATAGTCAAAAGAGGGAAATTTACTTTAACCAGGTTATTTTAAAGAAACTTTCATACAGATACATTCAAAATCAATTCTACAGATCAATTTAAAACAATTGCTTTTATATTTTTTTAACACATGGATTTTAAAATGAAAAAACAAATTACACCATAATCATGCTTACCAGAATGTTTGTCCTGAATGCAATTGATAAAAAATTTGAAGGAAAATATCAAGAAAATCAATTAAGAATAAGATAAAAATCGGACTCAGAAAAAAAATATTATCTTCAATTTAAAAATTTAAAATATTAAATTTGTGAATCTCATTTCTAATATAAAGAGCAAGTAAGAATCAAATAAAAGTCAAACTCACATAAAAAAAATGAGATTTTTAACTTAATACTTTTAAGACATTAAGTTTGTAAATCATCTTTTATATATGTTGTTCAATTCTTTATATTCAATGTAAAACCTAACTCACTTACATTTCTAATCACACTTACATTTTTAATAATAATAATAGTTAAGATATTAAGGAAAGAAAATTTTGGATTAAGATGTTAGAGAAACAAGACTAAGTCTTAAAATATATGTAAAGTTTAAAATAGTAAACATTTTTTATATTCTTTTCACGTGCCTTAAATTGTAAAAAAAAATAAAAAATCCTCATAAGTTTACCACGTAAATTTTGATTTTCACATAGATTAATTAATCAGATTATTAAAAGTTTACATCAATTTGATATTATAAATAATATATTCATATAATTAAAAACTATTATCTATGTTTGCTTCAGATTTGTTTTTCTTTTCCTTCTCAAAGTTATTTAAAAGTTAAAATTTAAAACAAATCTTTAAAAGCCGATTAATTTTATCTTTCAAGTTTATTTTTAATAAAAACTTATTTTATTACCTCACAATGATTAACTTTAGATGAATATCATAGAGAGAAAAACTAGAGTATGCAACTTACTATTTTTAAGGAAATTTCAAGCCGATAAAAAACCGAAATTTCTACATTTTAATAGTGCCAGTCATTTTTTGGTAAATCTATTAAGATTAGTTAAACACTAATAATTTTACCTCTTACACACGCACACACAAATATATATATATATATATATATATATATATATATATATATATATATATATATATATATATATATATATATATATATATATATATATATGTATATATATGTATATAGTGTTATTTGGAAATATTTAATGTCTTTATTATCTTAATGTTTAATCCCTGCCAAAAATTCAACTAATCATTCTTAATAGAGCCTTTTTTGAAGTAATGTTTGATGTTGAAAAAAAAAATTACTATCAACATATAAGATTGATATTGAAAGTCATTGGTTATAACATTAACCACTCTATAATCTAGAAATTTGTAACAGAATCTAGAATATTTAGCCAGTCTTCATATGTCAAGTTTTGATGTCAGCACTTCTATAAACTTTGTTGGTTAAGTTAATATATGAAAAAAAGAACGATCAAATATTCAGAGTTAGAGTGCATATAATTTTGAGTTAAATAAGGTAGTGTTTCTCAAATGTAGATGTATGAGAAGCATTTTTAAACCAAATCCCATGATGCAACATCATTGGTCATTAATGGTCATTAAGTTACAACTCATGAGAGTTTTAAAGTGATAAAAATATGGAATTTGGTCAAATAATAAATATATGATTATACTTCAAATGTTGAGGCAAAACACGATTGTTAATACAAGTCAAGATGAACGTGGCAAGGACTCAAAACACACATAAAACACAAAGAGTAAAGATATAATTAAATTAAGACGAAGAAAGAGTAAGGAAAAAATAATATTAATGTAAGCGAGAGAGTTTATTTTATAATATTATCATATTTTGTATTAATTTGCCTCCTCTTCATTCCGCTTTAGTCCAAGCAGAGAGAAAAAAAAAATACTATGACAAAAAACGTAAAATTGAAAATATTTAATTAAAAATAAATAAATAAGAGAAGGGAAGATATAGAAGTTACTCAAAATATATAAAGATAATACCTCTAGTTTCATATTCTTAAAAATTATTCCCAGTCTCTTATTTATTATGAAATAAGAAAAACTAATTTCACCTCTCTTCCTTTAATTTATTCTCGACTAATAAAAAGAAAATACTAGGATATACAGACATTAAGAACACCTTCTATACGAAATACTTTTCTTTCCTTGCATCACATTTATACTTTTAGTTGCACCACTCTTTATGCTTATATTTTATTTGTTGTGTTAATTAAGTTTGTAGAATATTATGTATACAGCCGTCTAATTAATATCCCTCATTAATTTTAATCAGATGACTTAGGTGAGTAACATATATGTTTGGCAACGAAGGAATGGTGATAATGTATTTAATTAACATGATAGTTAACTTAATGACATTATTGTTAGAGCAATTAAAATAATTTCCAGGGCTTGAAAATTGCTAAAAAATGGATTGGATCAAACTATATAGATGGTCTGCTAAACTGTATTAGATCTTTGTTTATTTAAATCGTGGTCTAAATAGTAAGTTAAGTTGGTTCATAGACTTATAAGTTGACCAATTTTATAAAATGATAATTATATTTTTATTTAAAATAAAAGTAATATTATTATTTTTTAAATATATATTATAATTCTTATATCAATAGTTATATATAAAATTAAAATTTACTTCACTAATATGAATTAATTTTTTTAAAACAATTATTTAAAATAATTATTTAATTTTTTAAAATGGACAAAAATGGTCTATTAGTATGATATAGAATTAAGTCAGGATGAAGTTAATATTAATTATTTGATTAACCCATTTAATAACTCTAATTAATATTTACATTATGACACATATAATATCTATATAAAATATTTATTTTTAAATAACATTATCTTCTAAACTTATTTATGAAATTGTGTTGTTCAACTTTTATTTAAAGTTTTAATATTCATTAAGAATTTTATTTTTTAAAATATTAATTATTTTATCATGATAAATACTTTAAAATTTAAACTGTGTAGTTTTACATTTTTTTATAATTTATTTATTATTTTATATATTATATAAAATTTTAAATTTGATTAGATATTTTAAATTTTATTAGGCATATATAATATTTTTTAATATAGATTGATTAATAATGTCAGTCACTACTCTACAATCAAGTTGCTCAGGTATATAAATCAGTGAAAATAATTTTGTAACATACTTTATTATTTTCTCATAATATATAACTATTAAAATGTAGTTCAACCACTGCTACTTGAATTGTCACTTACCTTATACCAAGGTATCAATGTAACAATTTATAAACATAAGTTAAAGATGAATAATATATATCTTTTCAGTATTAAAAATATCTAATTAGAAACTAATCTTTACTCATAAAAAGGATACTAAAAAAATATGTTATCAACTTTTAACGTTCTATGTTTAATCAGTTTATACATTCATTTTATAACGTATGTATTAACTTTCGTTAAATTATTATCACTTTATGTTTCAATCTTCTTATAAATATAGGATATGTTATTTCTTTTATGTAATTTGTATATAAAAATATATATATAATAACAAGTATACTCACATATATAATAAATTTCACTATCATTATTTTCACACATAAATATTTTTTTTGAGTAAAATTATCTTACTTGAGTAGTCTCTCATTCTTTAATAGTGAAGATTTTCTCACTTGAGTGTGTCATATTATTTGAACAAAACAATTTTAAAAATATAATTGATTTTTGTTTCTTTTTTACTTAACATTCATCTTATACTTAAACATTCGAGCCACACTTAAAAAATATATTTATTGTTCACTTATTATATATTTCAGAAGTAAGCTTAAGGTACACAATTTACTAACTCTTAAACCCTTAAATGACTTTGGTAGTGTTTAACTTTCCACAAATTATTATATGGTATCTCATATTTTAAAAATTCATGCATCGTTCTTGTATATTTTAATAATCAAATTATCACTTAAACGTCATATATTATTAATGAGAAAAATTTATCTAATTTCACTCCCTCAAACTATAAACTTTCCCTTCACTTAAATTATAAATTATGCTACTTGAGTCAATATTCTCTTTTAATGAAACAATGCATCCGATTAGTGCACATAACTTAAACATTGCTTGGAAGGTAGTGCGCACTTGAATAATATTACATTGGGGAGCATATTTTCATAAAATAAACCGTCATTTTTCATTTCAACAATTTTATAAAAGTACACCAAAAAAACCACTTTAACTAAAACAACCAAAATACTATGTTAAACAATCACATAATACGAAATTGATTTCAATTTTAAACATCTCATCCAAACAGTTGCCAACATATATAGCATCCTAATTCAATATATAACTACGTCTCATCCAAACATTAATTTCACATATCTTATCAATGTATAGTGGATACAAATACAATCTCAACACCATTCATACAAAGGTATCATACTTATAAGTAGGTTTTTTTTTTCTTATTTTCAGAAACTTTATCCAACTATTGAGATTATTATGATTAAGGCACTTTTAATTCTTTTATTTCTGAGCATGTTATATCTAAAATGGTATATTCCCAAAACATAAATATCCTACTTAACTCTATAACTTTAAAAGAAAGTTTAGAAAAAATAAATAAATTTAGAAAATTAAAATTTAATGAAATAAAAGAGAATAGTGTATACTCTATTTATAAATTTTGTACTATTTATTTAAGTTTATTTATAAAAAGTTGGGTACAGTGGAATTAATCCTCGATATTAAAAAAAAAAATTACACAAATTGAAACAATAAAGCCCGATAAGATCAATTAAATCTTTGAGAGGAGCCCAATATCTTTGTCGGTACATACATCTAAATCTAATCTAATGTGTATTCGAGTGAAAATAATAAATAAATTAGCCCAAGGTCTTCCATAAACTGAGTTCCTACCTTTTTTTAAGAGAAGATAGATCGTGGTACTCCAATACCATATACATTTTATAATTAGTTAAAAATTATCGAAAGTCATAAAAAATTACAAGTTTTACTTTCATTTTTAATATGATTCTTTTAATTTTTTAAATTTGTAATAAATTTCAGCCAATAGTAAAATATACGGTAGAAGAAATATGTTAAAAAATGTAGTGGGGTTTATCGCCATTCTTTGAATATAGAAAATGGAAAAATCACTTTCAGATGAAAGAAGACTTTCACAATTTGAATGAAATGACATATAGAAGGGATTTTTTATCTTTTGATTCGAAAATAGTGGGTTTCATGCAAAATAAAGAATTCAAACAACCAACTTCCATGAGAAAATAACAATAAGATCTCTCCCGTTTATTAAAATTTATTAGAAGCTATAAAATTATACATAAAATTCATTAAATGAAGAGTAGAATTCTTATGAATTTATGACTTTTAATAAATCTTATTTAATAATATTATTAAAAGTATATTGTTAATATATATATATATATATATATATATATATATATATACATATAAAGATACATTTCGTTTTTTTATTTTTCAAATATAGTTGAATAAAACTAATTATTCAGTATAATTATTGTATTTTAAAAAATGAATAGTGAAAGAAAATGATAAGTAACCATCTTATATGATGATTTGATTTAACATGATAAAATTCTCATTCAAAGGTAAACTTAATTTATTATAATCAAACATTAAATTATATTTATACAATGGCTTAAGAAAAACCCAAAGTTTTGCTTGCTGTCATCTGAAACAGTAAGACCTCCCCCAGAAGACGCGCCATAAAATGCAGAAAACTATGGCACGTGAAGGTTCTGAATATTGATTCCCGAGCTTTCTTATTTTCCTCGGACCCAAAATCTTTAGTTGTCTCTGTTCTTTTTCTGATTCAAGCTTGAAAGAAGAACCAGAAGTTCCAAAGAAAAACCAAAAAAAGAAAAATGAGACTTGGATTTGCTTACTGGAGCTTCATCCTATGCACCCTAGTCGTCTTTTTGGTAAGATCCAGTTCTGGTAATCAATTCAACTAAGTAATATTTCCGTTGACTTGAAACTTTCTTTTTATCTCCGTAATCAGATCTTGCAACTTCGGTTTTCTTCTTCTGCTTCTTGAAAATTTTCTTTTGTCGTTTATTTGTTTCCTTTTTGCTTGAAAATGATTTTAGTTCCTTAGTTAATTTTCATCATCGTACCTCTTGATTACTCAACTTTATATGTCTTATCGGTTGACTTTGCAGATTCTACAAGAGGGTGGAGCTAGAAAGATAACTACAAGTAAAGAAATTGAACTGAAGGAAGCATCCTATAATTTGCAAAAGTTTGCAACAGAGGGTCTTTTACTTGACAGCGTTTTGCAGCTTGAAGGCGCTGATATAGATCTCAAGAAGAAGCATGTCCACGACGACGACGACGACGATGATGATGACGACGACGACGACGACGACGACGACGACGATGATGACGACGACGACGACGATGATAAGCCTAAAGTGAAGAAACAAAAGGGAGGTGATAAAGAAAAAGACAAGAAGAAGGAGAAGAAGGCGAAAAAGGAGAAGAAACATAAAAAGATCATTGAAAAGGATGTGCAGGCTTATGAGCCATCTCATGATGATCACAAACACATGGACCCTGAACTGAATGTGTTTTTCACCCCAAATGATTTAAAGGTTGGGAAAATCATGCCCATCTACTTTTCCAAGAAAAACTCTTCAAAGTCTCCAAAATTTTTGACCAGAGAAGAAGCTGACCAGGTTCCCTTCTCATCAAAACACCTAAAATACCTTCTCAAATTCTTCTCCATCTCAAAACACTCACCCCAAGCCAAGGCCATGAAGTACACACTCAAACAATGTGAATTTGAAAGCATGGAAGGAGAGACCAAGTTCTGTGCCACCTCTCTGGAGTCCATTTTTGATTTTGCACACTATCTGTTTGGGTCCAATGCACAGTTCAAAGTTCTGACCACTGTCCATCTCACAAACTCAACGGCTCTTTTACAGAACTACACGATCTCTGAAGTGAAAGTGATTTCAGTTCCAAACGTCATAGGGTGCCACCCTATGCCTTACCCTTATGCAGTTTTTTACTGCCACAGTCAGCAGAGTGACACCAATCTCTATGACGTGTTGGTAGAAGGTGAAAATGGAGCAAGAGTTCAAGCTGCAGCCATTTGCCACATGGACACATCTAAGTGGGACCGAGACCACGTGGCCTTTCGTGTGCTAAAAGTTGAGCCTGGAACCTCCCCTGTTTGCCATTTCTTCCCTTCTGATAATCTAGTCTGGGTACCTTTGCCTGCGGCTCCATAACTTGTTATATGCTCTTCATCAAACCGTTTTCTGTTTCTGTATACTGTGCCATCTATAATATTAGCTCTAAACCTGGCGTACTAGGAAAACGCATCTTGATGAAACACCATGTATGTATGTTAATAAGTGTGTTGTTGTGAGTGCTTTGGAATAGATCCTAATGTAATCGTTATCTTCTATAATAAGAGCAGGTGTATGCTAGTATTGTTGGAGTGTAGAAAGTGAAGTTCGTAGCAGAGAATGTTTGTCACATGTTTATTCATACAATGTACTCTAAATAGTTCTCACTTCTGCTTGAACTTTTGTAAGACAGTATCCGAGGCATTTGGTAGAACTTGGTTTGTGTTAATGAATGTTTGGCCTAAACAGGGCACTATAAATAATTCTCACTTCTGCTTAACATCAGTGCATGATGTTAGTTTCAGGAAAGTTACATTTTCTTAGACTTGTAGCTCCTTGTTGTGGCTGCAACAGAAATTTAATAAGCGTTAGGAGAAGGACCAACTCGTAACAAGTAAAGATGTGATCCTTCCATAATGCCTCTTATGATTAAAAGTCGAAACTACTAGGAAAACTATTAGGCTCAAAACAAGAAAGCAGAAAAATCTAAGATCTGTGGGAGACGAGTAACCAAGATATTAGGAAAACAACTGAATAAAGATTAAGGAAATAAAAAAGAAAGCATTAAAGGAAATAAATAAAAGTTGTGGTAAAAATTTCTAAAGATCCTTTTATCGTAAGTTTTAAAAAATATTCTCAACTAACACGTCACTTAATTTCATTATCTTTTATTTAAAGTATGGATTAAAATGCTGAAAGTTATAAAATAATAATGTCCTTTCATTTTAATATAATCATAAAACAGTTCATTATAAGTACATTTCAATTTTCAAATAAAAATAATATTTGCATTTAAGAATGATACTAAAATCAGTATAATATATTTCCTCATTTTACAGTAATATTTAAATATTTAAATTACTTCAAAACACATCTTCATCTTCGTTTAAAAAAACATGACAATTTTATTTAATATATTAACAATTATATATAACTTGCGATTTTTAATATTAACTACTATATCTACGCAATACAATATTATCGGATTTTCGAAAAATTGACACACTTACACAGAAGTTTAAGTTAAAACTTATAGTATTAACTAAGAATAAACCTTATATAGTTTAATATCGCATTAAGATTTCAAAACATTCATCTTGTTTAAATAAGAGTCGTCTATAAAATACTCATTATAAAATGAAGTCGAAGTAAGAATCTCTAAGTTATCAAAAGGAATTTAGAATTTTGATCAACTAAATCTTGGATTATCTTATCAGACAAAAAACTAAACAGAAATTACATAAACAAGTTTGGCTTTTTGGCCTTGTATGTTGTCTTCAGCTTCCTTGATGGTGGCCTAACCTTCTTGAAAACTAATGGAAACTTAATTTTGGAGTTGTGGAACTGTTTGGTGCTCTCCCTCTTGCAAAGCTTGGCCGGGATGGTAGCAGTCTTAATAATTTGGATGCATGGGAACCTGACCCTGTGACGAGAAGCCATCTCATTGTACATCTGCTCAACTGCACCATTTAGAGTCGTGTCACGGTACTCCTTGTACATGTTGTGATAACCGGTCCTACTTTGATACCTCAACCAGATCCCATAGTTCTTAATCTTGGTAGGGTTCTTCTCAAAAATCTGCACAATAAAATATTATGAAGGTTAACACAATATGGCAACAGAAAGCTAGCAGTACAAAATGTATTTCAAACAGAGTAGATGAACTAAACCATACATCTAAACGCAACTTTGCCAAAGAAAAAACACAAGGATGTCTTTTGATAAATGTAATGACAAAAATAGTTAAAACGAAGTATTAATAGAGCAGGAAAAGTATCCGACCAAAACATCATGAAATTTCTGCATAAACTACGAACTTAACTTGTCAACCACATAAATGATGTCCAAAAATGTCATTATATGAACTAATTTAACAAGTTATAGACAAAGCAAAACAAGCATCTAAACTGAACATAAGGGATAGTCATTATAAATTGATTGAACTATACACAGGGCAGTGCACAAGAAAACAGCATCACTGAAAGTATTTCAAATCGCAAAAACCTCCATTGAAGGTTGCTTTTCTGACAGTCACTCTGAAAGCCAACTTCAGGTACTAAAAACAAAGGTTGTCCTAATCGTATAGTTTGAGAAAAAGCAAACTTGAATGAAGTTTTGTAACCATTATCAACAAAACAAAACAGAATATGTAAGAAACAACGACTCAGCAATTAAAAAATAAAATAAATGCAAAAATATCAGCTGTGAAAGAAAAATATATAACCATTGCAACAAATACTTTTTGAAGTAATTTATTGTAAAAAATAAATACAAAGACTACAGCTCAACCCCTCCATGATACACTGCATGAGCGGAAAATAACGAATTTCCCATCTTTGTCTACAAAACAATCTTTCACAGGAAAATTTAGCTATGGTTTTAGCTTTCACTTAGTATACAAAGAGCTATCCTTTATTCTAATTATGCGTAACGATTTATGAATATGACATACTTGTAGTAACTATCAAACCAATAACTCAATTAGCTTACTCAACATACTCCATCAGACACTACACAATACTCATACCAACAACAAGCAAAAATCATAGAACAAGTTGGCTTGATGCCATTAACCACCATCCAAGCTAGCAAATAATACTAACATTAACCCAAATGTAAAATTATGTTTTATAAGGCAACAAAAGTGTTTGACATCGAAAGTTTCCATGAAATCGTGACATTTTATCATTATTTTCAACAACTCGTAAAACATCTTAATCATCAGCATAATGTGAATTAGGAAAAACCAAAAACCAAAGTCTAAAAGAGATAGTACCTCGTTGATAGCGAGCATTTGACCATTGCTCTTCTTGACCTTCTTCAGCTTCCTCAAAAAGTACCTAATCAACAGAGAAAAAAATAAAACCATAAAAAACCTTAAAACCTAAAAAAAAAATCAGAAACAGAGACAACTAACTCCGATTGCCCGAATCTAACTACATCGGTACACATCGAGAGAAAGGATAATATTGCAAAAAGGATCTCAGAAACTAAAACGAATGATACAAGAGATGAATGAGTTTACCAGAACTTAGACTTTGCCCGAACCTCATTGGTGGCCCAAAGCTTCATGCGGTAAATCTTTGGGTGCTGATCTGCTTCCGTAGGGAGAGCCCTCCCAACAACCTGGTACTGGTGAAACTGCAAAAACAAACAAACATTACACGATGAAAATTAATATCAGAGTTAAACGAGATCGAAGACCAAATAGTGTGAGTTATACCCACCCTGAACGTAACCATTTCTGGGAGAAGGCAACAAACGAATCTCACTCACCCTCCCTCTCAGTCCGGCTCTGCGACGAAACGAAACAGAGTTGAATTTTCTTTCTATATAAAGAGGCTCGAAACCCTAACTTTTAATTTGGACCACTGGACTCGGGCTCGGGTTCGGGTCTATAAGTTTTGGGTTATCCCAAGGCCCAACTATTGTATTTTCTTTAGAGTGCTTCTTCCTGCACCTCTAAACGTTTCTTGAAGCACTAATTTGTCGAAAGTATTTCTGAATTATTATTGTGCAAACTAATTTGTCCCTCATAATTTTTCAACTCACCTTCACTGCTTCGTATCTACTATTGTCACCTCCAACGCGCCACTAATTTCTTTTGAGTTTTTGCAATTTAGGAATGTTAAGTAAGTTTCTTTATTTTCGTTGAATTCTCGAATGAAATATTTTGAAATTATCATTCGAATCTAAAAAACAATTCTGTAACAGTCTAATATTGACAACAAAAATAAACATTTAAAATCCTAAATTCTAAATTCTAAATTCTAAATCCAACAAAAATAACAATTTAAAACTTTAAATTCTAAATTCTAAATCCAAATGACAATTTCGGAACAATTCATTTCCGAAACTGTTATTTTTATTGCCGATAAATGTCAGAATAGGTTATTCTATGACTGTTATCTAGATTTAGATCACAATTCTAAAAGAGTATGTTCTAGCCACCACTACTTTAACACCGCTCCACTGCCGTCGATAACACATACCGCCGCTCAAAACTCCTATTACTAGATAACGCAGCGGCCACTTTCATCTGCACCGCACCTCGCATCCTCCCTCTTCTACTGTTATATTGTTACATTATTTTAATGTATATAGAGATAAAACTGTCTTTACAAACTAGACAGAAATTTTAATTTTTAAAATTTGGAGGTACGGGAAGAGGTAGTTTTTTCTTTATAATAATTTCTTTGGCATTATTCCTTAAAAATTTGAGAATTGTGATTGAATTAATTAATTAAATTTAAATGGTTTTACAAAATTAAAGTTTGCCATAACTGGAAATATAGATTAATATTAAAAATATATTCTTATGCGCTTGTTTGTATCATTTTTTTTTTCATGTAAATGTTATTCATTTTATGTATATTAAGTTATTTCAAATTATTAGCCCTCCCAAATTTTAAATATCATTCTATGCATAATAGGTTATTTCAAATTATTAAATAATGAATTCGAAAGAATGGCGTTGTTTGTATTCACATTATAGAAATTATGTATGTATTAGAGAATTTGTGTTTACTTCTTTAATATGTTGAAAAATACATAAGATGAGTAGTAATTGTATGAACAGGATATATATTATTTAAAATTAATAATTGAAAAAAAATCAATTTTTATTTTTATAATAACAACTATCAGAAAACAACAAAATCTTTTAAATTCTGAATTGAGAATGAATTTGGATAGGAGAAGTTAACATTTATATGTTTTTAATAAATATTATAATTATTATTGTGTGAATTAGGAAAACTAGTTTAAATATTTTTAAGAGATATCATAATTATTTGTTTTTGTTTTATAAATTTGGATAAAAAAAAACTAGTTTGAATGTTTTTAGTAGAAATTATAATTATTTATTTTGTGAATTGGAATAAGGAAAGTTTTTATGTTGTTTTATGTTATTTTCAAATAAAAATTTATTTAGAGTGATGATATTTGGTAAGAAAAATTAATTGTATGTTTTTTTTAAATGTTAAATAAGTAAAGATAGTTGTGTGTGTTTTTATAGATATTGTAATTTGTGATATTAGTTTCATAACGTAATTAAATTAGAGAACCATGTTTTAATAGGTTCAACATTTATATTACTTTAGGTTTTTTTTAGCAAACGCAATAATATTTTAAAGAAAGATAACGTCGACAGTTGTTATTAAATATGCATAAGAAAATAAATAAATTTTATTTTGTTCATAGATATCAAAATGGAGGGTGATTTTTTTTTTAAAAAAAAAAATTGTTATTAAATATGCATATGGATTTATATTAGTATGACCGCGGTTACTAATGGGTGGACCTGATTTAAAAAATAACGTGTTATAATTTCTATATTACATCACTTAATCAAAAAATTAAAATTTGTTTAATAAACGTGAACCTGAATTTTAAGAATACATATTATTTATTTAATTTTTTAAAAGCAGGTCAAAATATTATGTTCAAAATACCATTTGACAAAGATAAACCTATAAAATCTCATTTGATATTTAGATTGATCTAAATCAACAATTTTTTTACATTATTAGATTATTTTGGATCTATAAGATAAGTAAATGTAGATTGAAGTCTATATAATATTCATTTATGTCTTCTTATAATAATTTATGTAATGAAATTTAATCAATTGATTAACAATGATATGAAATATTTATTAATAAACGAATTAGTATAAACATATAATTTAATTTTTTTTCCTTTATCTATTTAGATTAATTGCTAGTTATTTAAAATTAATTAATCTTAAAATAAGAAATTTACAAATGAAACTTTAGAAAATTTTGTCTAACCAATAGTCTGTCAAATTTATAAGATTGTGTGTTATGAAATGATACATCACAAAACTTTTAAAAAAAATTACAACACAAATTACAAATAATTTAAAAAAAAAATTATAACACAATTTAACTATTATTATTGTATTTTGACACATTTTCATACACGTACAATATCAAGAGTTACAAAAAGTTACTTTGATGTATATACGTATACCAATTTTTTTATAAGGATTGGGACACCTAGCATTCTAATATCATTTACTACCAAAAATAAAATAAAAAAGTAATTTCAAAAGAATATCACAAATTGATTGTGTGAATAATATAGGTGATTTATTTATTTAAATGTTTTTATACCTTTTTATATTTTAATTAATTAAATCATTTTTATGGTGTCTTGAATAAATACATTAGTTTAATTAAAACAATTTAAAATAAAAATGACAAATTTACTATTGAAAAAATTAAAAGATTATATGTATATAATTATAACAAATGAATAGCAATTGGACATATGTTGGGTTAAATATGATTTTTATTCTTTTTTTTAACTTAATTTTAATTCTTGTTATTTAAAAATTAATTATTTAGTTATGGATTTTAAAAGCTGTATAAATTTATTCTTTCTGATAATTTTGACACGGTCAAAGTTATAACTAAATTTCAAAAGTATAAAATTTGTTAGAAATATTAGGAATAAGACAGTCTATATTTGTTGAACTTATTTTCTTAAAATATGTACCAACACCACATGTTAAAAGACTATAAAAATATTGTACTTGATAGATAAAATTAATCAATTTTAAAATACAGAAACAAAGACAAATTCTGGAAAATAAATAAAGGTGCCAAAAGTATTTTTTCCTATATTTAATAATATAACATAGCTTTATATTTTTTTTTCTCAACGGGATTTTTTTGGTTCTAAAAAAAGTTTGTTATGTAATGATCCTTAATAAAAAAAATATTTATATTTTGATATTTATAATTTAGTGAATTATGTTAAGTATTTAGTCATTAAGTGATATGTCAAAGATGAAATAAAACTCGTAAAATGTATTTTTCTATTTTATTCTTGTTTATCAAAATTTTCTTCTCATTTTAGTTCATAACAAAAAAATTATTATTTTGGTTCTAAATATAAAAAATGTTTTTCTTTTAATGTCTATTATATTGACGTCTTTTAAATTTTAAATTGAATTAAGAGTTGTCTTTAAGTAATAATGTCAACATAAATTTGACATGTTTAGTTTTTTTAAATAATCTTTAAATCAAATTATATTAGTAATGATGCATACAATATGCTTACAATATTTTTACTCTTTTATGGGTTTGTACTTTTTCTTTCTAATATTCTTTATTAAAATAAAAAAAAATTGTTTAAAATATATTTTAAATTATTTTTGTATGTTTATTTAATGTAAGAAATATATAGGTTCTGTTAGCGCATATTAGATTTAGCATCCAACTTAAAATAGTAAACTTACTATAAGAGAAGAAAGAAAAGTAAACTAAAAGTTTCTCAAATTCAAAACAAAATCTTTTATCATATTATAGAAATATACTGTATTTCATCTTCTCTACGTTATATACACAATAGATAATTTAAGCTATAATTTACGTCATATACTAGATAACTCAAGCCATAATTCTGCAGCAGTATAAAGAAAATTAGATCTCACCTCTCTTCTTCATATGTGGTCCAAACCTTCTACTTTGCTACATTCTCTTCTCTCGAGGTGACATTTTCCTTGGCTACCAAAAGATGGTATTTTTAATTCCACCTAACTTAACGTGTCATTTATAAATAAAAAGAGGAACAACTTCTCACCTCTTTTTATACTATATCTTATATATAACTGAAATGACTGACCTCTATATCAATCTTACTACTATTTATAACCTTTATGCATATATTTATTACCTTTACTCATAAAAATCATGCATAACAAGCATAATATGATAGCACACTTCACACCATAGTTATGTAATGGTTCATCCAATCTTCATTATTGTACAATGCATAATAGTGGAGAAATTAAAAGAAATTATAATTACAAAACTAATTTCAAAACAAATTAAGAAATAGAATTTTAAAATTTAATATTTCTGATCACAACTTTTAATTTTGGAATGATTAGAACAAAAACTGTATTTAAAATATAAAATAACTTTACATTTTTAAGTATACCTGCTTATCGCTTACCATGAAATAAAAATAAATAAATAATTTTAAATACAGTTTTTCTGCATAGGGGAGTTCAATCTTCATTATTTGGGTCACGGTCTTGACGCTGAAGTCAGTTTAAGGTGAGCGAGATTAAAGTTAAAAAGTATTTTATATGTGGAGATGGAGTTCTTATTTATAGGTGTTGTGTGGACCTGAAACCTTTGGACCATACGGCCAGCCTAACTTGTTGTGGTCCTTGTGGTCCATTCTAATTTGAATCCATTATATTATGTTTCTTTACGTGTTTTACTTGAAGGGTTGCCATGTGTCGTTAGTCAACGACAAACCTCACTTGTCAATCAGCATGTGAATGAGATAACCCTATCCGTAACCGATCGAGATAAACATCTCGATATACCAAAAGGGCGTATGCAAATATAGTTTGGTTATGGTGTCTGGTCGACCGTATAATATACTGTTATATCATTTATTACCAAAATAAAACAAAATAAGTAATTTTAAAGGGAATATTATAAATTGCTTGTGTGAATAATATAGGTGATTATTTATTTGATTTTTTTATATATTTTTATATTTTAATTAATTAAATCATTTTTAGTGGTGTCTTGAATAAATACATTAGTTTAATTAAAACAATTTAAAATAAAAATGACAAATTTACTATTGAAAAAATTAAAAGATGAAATGTATATAATTATAAAAAGTGAATAGTAATTGGACATATATTTGGTTAAATATGATTTTTATTCTTGTTTTTTTTAACTTAATTTTAATTCTTGTAATTTAAAAGTTAATTAATTAGTTATGGAATTTAAAAGGTGTATATGAATTTATTCTTTCTGATATTTTGTCACGGTAAAAATCATATCTAAGTTTCAAAAGTATCAAATTTGTTAGAGATATCAGAAATAAGACAGTTTGTATTTAATAAACTTATTTTCTTAATCTGGTCTTGATAATTTGTTAAGATGAAGTAAATTCTTTAAGCACCTGTAAAAATTAAATGTGGTTAATTGGAATGACTTGCCTACACAGTCATATTTACAGATAAATTTTACTACTATTTATAACATTTATACAGTTCTTATTACCTTTACTGATAAAAAAAAATATTGAGAGAAGTATACTAAGAATTAAAACTCTAAGAATATTAAATTAACAAGGATTATATTTTTTAAGATATGTATTATTTATAAAATATTATTAAAAGTATATGTAATGATTTTAATTAATTGTTCAAAAGCATTTTAAAATTAAATTTACTTAAACATGGTCTAAAATTGGTCATGTTATTACATAGTAGAGTGAATGAGTTATAGTCATCTTATTTATTGATTAAAATATTTTGATTAATTAATTATATATGAATAAATGATTAGTTTAAAACATCAAAAGATCAATATAATTAATAAGTAAAACTATGTTAACTGTTCTAACTTTTTTATATATGCACACAGCGGGAACCATATGTTCTTATTTATTTTTTTTATTCTGATTTATACTGTAAGGTTAACTTTCTATTCTGAGGCTATAAACACGCTTGTATGAAATGCTATGCCACAAAATAGAAACAAAAGAGTGACAGCAACATAATATAATTAAATAAGAGAACCATATTTGAAGTCTGGGTGGGATTAATGGAGGTTGTGTACAAAACCTTCCAACGTTTATATTAGTTTACTTTTTTTTTTCTAGTAAAGTTAATTATATTTAAAAGATAATGTAAAATTAAAGAAACTCTTTAATATTCATATTAAAGTGAATGATAAAAAAATATTTTGTCTAACTCAATTAATTAATGCATGAAAATGAATCATAAATAAGGTATTTAAGCTAATTTTGCATATTTTAAGTGGTATTTTTTTCATAAAAATGGTATTAAAAGGGTACGGTAACATAGAATATTTTTTAGTGATTTAATAATAAATAACATAATACACTCATCAAACTTAACTAATATAAACTATAATATCATATTATAAAGTAAGTTTAAGTATAATTTATCTTTATAAAATGAGCTTCTAAGATAAAAATTATCTTTGCTTATATATTATCAATTCACTTTATCTCTAATAAATCTTTAATAAATATAGGATTTTCAATAATTTCAATAAAAAATTGTATGATGGTATTTTTTAAATAACCTTTTTGTTACCATCAATGTTTTATGCAAAGAAATGTCACATCATTTGTTAATCTGTACCCACACAACATATAGTTCAAGACTATAAAAATATTTGCTGATACTTAAAATTAATCAATTTTAAAGTATAAAAACAAAGGCAAATTTTGGAAAAAAAAAAAGTAAAGGTGCCAAAAATATTGTATCCCTATAATTAATAATATAATACAGCTTTAAATATTATTTTTCTCATACATCGAGGATTTTTTGGTTCTCAAAAAAGTTATTCTGTGCTGATCTTTAATAAAAAATGTTCATATTTTTTTTATATTTATCATTTAGTAAATTATGTTAAGTGTTTAGTTGTTATCAAGTGATAAGTTGTTCATTAAATAAAACTTGTAGATGTATTTTTCTATTTTACTCTTGGTTATCAAATTTTTCTTCTCATTTGAATTCATAACAAAAATATTTATTATCTTGGTTCTTAATATTTATCATTTTAATTATTTTTTATGTTTGTTTAATGTAAGAGCTGTTGAAAAAAAAAATAGTTAAATGAGAAGGTTGTAAAAAAATTAAGAATTATATGATTTATGAAGAAAATACTTACACTATAAAATTAATTTCAAAACAAATTATAAGAAGTATAAATTATAAACATATCTTTTAAGATTTTCTAGAGAAAGATAGACGTATATCTTTCGTTATCAGATTTCATTATACACAATCATATATCTTCATCTTTATCAAATCCTATCTCATTCTTCTTTATATATTCTTCCATCCTTTCTGCATATTTCAACTTTGAAGTCATACACAATGGATAACTCAGAAAGAGAACTAGATCTCACCCTCTCCCTCAGATGTGGTGTTTCTAATAGAGAAACCGTTCCTTCATGTACTCCTCCGGCCAAACGAATGAGAGAAACCGTTTCAGCGCCGTTTCCTTGGGCCACGGATCAGCCAGCCACCGTGCACACCCAGCAATATCTCTTGGAGAATAATGTCCGCATCATCAAAGGGAAGGTTCACTGCAAGAGCTGCGATAAAGAGTTCGAGTTGAGTCTGAATCTGGAGCAGAAATTGGCTGACTTACGCGATTTGATCGCTAATGAAGTGGATAACTGGCACAATAGAGCTCCACGGGAATGGTTGAATCCAGTGTACCCAGCATGCGTTTATTGCGGAACACAAAGCAGCACGAAACCTATCATTGCGAAAAACAAAAACGAGATTAATTGGTTGTTCTTATTGCTTGATCAAATGCTGGGTTGCTGCACACTTGATCATCTCAAATATTTCTGCATGCACAACGCCATTCATAGAACCGGTTCCAAAGATCGTCTTCTTTATCTTACCTATATCAACCTCGTTAAACAGCTTCTACCTGATTTCTCTATTCAATGATAATATTAGGATTTGTTTAGGTTTTGATTTGGATGTTAGTTTTTTTAATTCAAGTTAGTTTCTGGAGATGTTTAATTATGTTTTCAGTATCTGTTTGATTGTGTAGAATTATCTTATATCTGCGGTATGCTAGTTTTCCAATTCAATGATTATTGTAATTAAGTTTTTTTGTTTGAGTTTAATCTCAATTAGGTGCGCTTAAAACTTGGTCGTCTTCTTCAAAAATTATCAGGAGACAGAAAGTAAATTTTCTTTTTAAAAAAATGAATTCTAAAATGGAGGTTGTTATTATAATATATTAGATATAATTCTGTTTATATTTTATTTTAACTAATCAGGTGACTATTTTGTATTATTTTTAACTAAAATAGTTTTTTCAAATATAGAACTATTGTTATAGTCAATTAGTTTTCTTAAAAAGTCTTGGTCTTAAAAAAAATAATTGATTAAAATAACTTTTTATATATTTAATAAAAAAATATTAAAATTCGATATAAACTTTTTGAATTACAATTTAATAAATTAAATTAATCAAATAATAAATTTTTGTTTTCAAAAAATTATTTTAGGTAAAATTGGAAAATAAGAAAAATGCATGCGACAAATGCTGAGAGAATTTGTTGATTGAACTTTATTTTAAGAACCATGATATTTTCATAATTAACAAATATTTACACATTATTATTATTTTTATCTTTTATCTTCTAATAAATATAACATTTTATTTTTTATAATAGTTATATTATCTTTAAAAATAGATTGTTAAATATTTAATCAAAACGAAATGAAATAAAAACGAACAAATTTATTGGTGTAAAAATCAAAAAGATTAAATTTATATAATTATAACAAATGAATAAATAACTGGACATATATTGAGTTAAATATGATTTTTATTCTTGTTTTTTAACTTAGTTTTCATTCTTGCAATTTAAAAATTAATTAATTAGTTTTTTAATTTAAAGAATATGCGTGAATTTATTTTTTTAATGAATTTGTGATGGTTAAAATTATAACTAAATTTCAGAAGCATAAAAAAAATGTACAATGTCATATACTATGCGAATTCACCTTTGTCAATTTATAACGATAAAAAAAAAAAAAACTCTCATTATATTTTAAATTTAAATATAAAGAAGGACCAAACACACGTGATTTTAAAGGTTAGAAGATAAAATCATCAATTTAAAAGTATAAAAACCAAAGGCAAATTTGGAAGAAAAAAATATAGGTGCCAAAAATATCATATTATATCTGTTGGGTTTTCAAGAGATGCTAGTTTTCCAAATTAATGATCATAGTAATTAAGATGTTTTGGTTATGAGTTGAATCTCTAAGTATTCTTCCTTGCCATTAAAACTCCTTGGCCTTTTAATCACCTATGTATATACCTTTACACAGACTTTCTTACCAAAGAGTAATGTCAGTATAATATGTCAGACTTATGAAATTTAAGATTGTTATACTGAATTAGTTTTCTTAGAAGGGTCTTTAAAAAAAATTGAAAAGATTACATGTATTCAGTTTTTATTTTTATAATAATAACTATCAATCTTTTTCATAAGAAGATATTTTATTTTATTTTTATAAAAATTATTAATTCTTTAATTTTCTTTTGTCTTTTTCTTAAATTAGGTCTCTTTATGTATCAAACTAGTAAGAGTGTCTTATTAGTTACTCATTAGTTATTCAGTTTTTATTTTTATAATAACAACTATAAACTTTTTTTATAAAAATATATTTTGTTTTATTTTTATAAAAATTACTAACTCTCTAGTTCTTTTTTTTAATTTTTTTAAAATTTGGTCTATTTTTTTATCAAATTAGCAAGAATATCCAATTAGATTATTGAATAGAGTTAGGTTATATGTGATTTTAAATGTTTAAAACTTCTTTGATTATCTCTACTATATAGAGATAAGAAAAGCTGGTTGTATATTTTTAATAAATATTGTAATTACTTCTCATGTGAATTTGGATAAGAAAATATAGTTGTATGTTTTTAATAGATATTGTAATTATTGCTTTTGAAATTAGATAAGATAAGTTAGTTTGAATGTTTTTAGTAGATATTGTAATTATTTGTTTTGTGTTAGGTAAGGAAAGCTAATTATTTTGTGAATTTGGGTAAGAGAAGTTAGTCTGAATATTTTTAATATATATTGTAATTATTTAATTTGTGAATTCAGGTAAGGAAAACTAATTATATATTTTTTATGTTAGTTTAAAATAAAAATTTATCTAAAATGATTATATATGATAAGGAAAACTAATTGTATGTTAGTTTGAAATATAAATTTATCTAAATATATTTGGTTAAGGAATGTAATTGTTTGTTTTTATTTTAAAATGTTAAGTAAGAAAAGCTAGTTGAATGTATTTTTCTTCAGATAAATGATGATATTTGGTGAGAAAAGGTAACTGTATTTATTTTATGTTAGTTTGAAATTGAGACTTATCTAAAATGGTGATATTTAGTAAGGGAAGGTAATTAACTTTAAAATTAAAATATGGACATTCACAAGTGAGACATTAAAAATAACTTTTAAAGATAAAAATAATCTTTTTTATAATAGTTTAAAGATAAAAATAATCTTTTTTATAATAGTAATAATTACATAATAACCTATTTTTAAGGATATTAATTATTATAAAAATAAATTTTTGAATTTATAAAAAAAGAGAAATAATGAAAGGTAAAATGACAGTGATGAAGTGATTGTAAAAATTTATTATAACACCAACAAATTTTTACAACTCACAACCATTAATTTATCCTTCATTCTTTATAATAATAATAATAATAATAATAATAATAATAATAATAATAATAATAATAATAATAATAATAATAATAATAATAATAATAATAATAATTATAAGACCCTTAAAAGTAAGTTGTTATTATGTAATTATTACGGTTATCGAAACATTATTATTTTGCTATTTTAATTGGTGTCTGTGTATAACAGTTTTTTTTTACAAGTATTGTGACACCAGTAATGTTTCATTATATAATTTATTTTTTGTTGTTGAGTAAAAGTAAAATAAAATAAGTAATGAAACATCATGTTCAAAGGGAATATCAGATATTGCTTGTGTGAATTATTTATTTGAATTTTATATCTTTTTATATTTTAATTAATTAAATCCATTTTTATGGTGTCTTGAATAAATACATTAGTTTAATTAAAATAATTTAAAATAAAAATGACAAATTTACTATGGTAAAAATTAAAAGATTAAATGTATATAATTATAACAAATGAATAGTAATTGGACCTATATTGGGTTAAATATAATTTTGATTCTTGTTTTTTTGCCTTAATTTTAATTCTTATAATTTAAAAAGTGTATATGAATTTATTCTTTCTAATAATTTTGTGACCGTAAAAATTATAACTAAATTTCAAAAGTATAAAAAATGTATAATATCATATATTATGCTAATTCAATCTTTTTTCAACTTTATAACAATAAAAAAAAAAACTCTCATTAGATATTAAATTTAAATATAAATAAAGACTGAAATCACATGATTTTAGAAATCACAGCTTTAAATATTTTTTCTCATACATTGGGGATTTATTGGTTCTCAAAAAATTTTGTTCTCTGTTGATACTTAATAAAAAAATATTTATATTTTAATATTTATCATTTAGTAAATTATGTTGGTGTTTAGTTGTTCATTAAGTGATACGTTGTTTATTAAGTGATATGTCAAAAATGAAATAAATCTCGTAAATGTATTTTTCTATTTTATTTTTGATTATCAAATTTTTCTTCATTTTGGTTCATAACAAAATATTATCATTTTGGTTTTTAATAAAAAGTTGTTTCTCTTTTGTTGACGTCTTTTAAATTGAATTATGGATTGTCTTTTAAGTAATAATGTCAACGACTAGAAATGATATGTTTTATCTTTTTAAAATAAACTTTTAAATCAAAAAATAATAGTAATGTTATGCATACGTTTCTCTTCGATGGGATTTGAGTTTTTTTTTTAATATTCTTTATTAAAATTAAAAAGTTTTAAAAAGGTAATTCTTTAAAATATATTTTAAATTATTTTTTATGTTTGTTTAATGTAAGAGCTATTGAAAAAATAAAAGTTAAATGAAAAAGTTGTAAAAAAAATTAAGAATTATATGACTTATGTAGAGAAAATAGGAGGAAATCTCATCGTGTTGTCATAGATACTATAACTATAAAAATTACATACAATTTCGTAAATATTAGAAGAAAGAAGGGTTATAACGGATGGAGTGAAACGAGTTAAAGTATGATATATCAGATTTCAAAATGTAATAACTAACTTGTTTATTGCTAAGTTTCAGAATCCAAAGAGATATTGGATGTAGGTTCTGTTACCTCTTATCCAACTTCAAAAATTACACTCACTATAAAAGAAAGCCAAAGTAAAAGTCTCTCAAAGTCACAAATATCTTTCAATAGCCATATATCTTTATCATCTTCTAGAGTAGATATATCCAAGCAACAAAATATCCTATCTGGTTCTTCCTTATATATTCTTCCATCCTTTTTCCATTTTTTACAAACTTTTTACTCTTCTAATGGATAACTCAAGGGATGAGTCTATGCCAGCAACAGAAGAGTTAGATCTCACACTCTCCCTCCGCTGTGGGACTTCAAGGGAGACTCCTACTCCCTCCCTCCGGTCTCCAAACCTTAACCTTTCTCTTTCCGACCAGAGTCCTGGAATAAATCCTTCTTTAATGGAAGTGCAACTTATTTGCCCTAACCCTAATCTTAACTCTCCCTTAGCGTCTGATAACAACAACAGCAATCTTTCTGTAGGTTCTTCCCGCCACAACACAAACTCTCTAAATGCACCTGCTAACGTGGACAATAATGTTCCCATAACTACACCACCCTCTTCACGTTCCTCTCGTGCCTCTTCATGTACTCGTCCCGGCAAAAAAAGAAAGAGAGAAACCGTTCCTCCGCCGTTTCCTTGGGCCACGGATCAGCCAGCCACCGTCCACACCCAGCAATATCTTTTGGAGAACAATGTCCGCATCATCAAAGGGAAGGTTCACTGCAAGAGGTGCAATAAAGAGTTTGAGTTGAATCTGAATCTGGAGCAGAAATTGGCTGACTTACGCAATTTGATCCAGAATGAAGTCGATAACTGGCATAATAGAGCTCCTTCGGAATGGTTGAATCCAGTATACCCAACATGCGTTTATTGCAGAACACAAAGCAGCACGAAACCTATCATTGCGAAAAACAAAAAGGAGATTAATTGGTTGTTCTTGTTGCTTGGTCAAATGCTGGGTTGCTGCACACTTGATCATCTCAAATATTTCTGTGAACACAACAATATCCATAGAACAGGTGCCAAAGATCGTCTTCTTTATGTTACCTATATCCACCTTGTCAAACAGCTTCTACCTGATTTCTCTATTAATTAATCTTTTGAATGTGCCTCAGTCTTCTCAGTATTAGGATTTGTTTAGGTCTTTCAGTTTGAATGTTAGTTTTTTTAATTAAGTTTCAAGAGATGTTTACTTATATTTTCAGTATCAGTTTGATTGTATGGAATTATCTTATATCTACTATATTTTCCAGAGATGCTAGTTTTCCAATTCAATGATCATGGTAATTAAGATTTTCTGTTTTGAATCTCATAGGAACGCTTAAAACTTGTTGGCCGTCTTCAAAAATGTAGCATGAGATAGAAAGTAAATCTTCTTTTAAAAAAATTAATTCTAAAATGGTGATTGGTATTATAATATATTACATATGATTCTGTTTATATTTTCAATATAAATACATGCCTTAATGATTAATTTTAAACTCTGAATTCTAATTGAACACAATTTACAACAATCGCATTGTGGTATAAATTAGATGTATCTTTGATTTTTTGCCTAACAATTAAATTTAGGAATCCTAATGAAGATTAGGAATTGCGTTGCTGATTACATTAAAATATTGTCAATTTTCAATTATTATTTATTACGGTTTAATCCTTAGTAATAATCTCTTTATATAACACAAATAACACTTTAGATAAATAAAATTGGAACATCATTAAGAACAAATACATAATAAATTAGATTGAATTGCAACTAGTATCCATGCATTAAATATTCATTGTTCTCTCATATCTTAAATGACAATAATGCCAATACCTGCATTCCAATATCGAATCTTTAATTGATAAGTCATTTTTCAAACTCTTTGTGTCTTGTCTTGTCTCCCTTGAAATTTCTCTAAAGCATAAGAAGGAAATCAGACAAGAGATAGCAGATATTTATGCACTCATGTGACCTAGTATTAGAATTTTAATAATCAAACCTAATTTTCTTCTAGCCTTTATGTGTTTACTTTTATTTTATTTTCAAAAAACTTATTTCTTTCTCAAAGTTTAATTAGATACTTTTAATTAAGTTAAATAAACAATTATATGGTATTATTTTTATTTTAAACAAAATTGAAGGTTACAACCCCTTCTTACATGAAAAAAAAAAAAAAAATCCTAAAAGATTACTTGTGTCAAAAAGCTTGGAATAAACTTCATTCATATTGCTCCTGAACGTACAAGTAGCACTATCATAAAATAGATTCGCTTTCTCTTTTTTAAACAAACTAGACAAATGAAATGTATTAATTATGACTTGTTTAACTATTCAATCTTCAACTCTCATTTATAAGGTTTCGAAATTCACTTTCTCTTTTACTTAAAGATTGTTTGACACAATCAAGTGCCACACGCATATTATTGACATAATTGCGAATTGAAATACAAGAAAAAAAATTAAGAATATTTCACAATTAGGAGGTAAAACAACTTGGTAAGTCATTTCATCATTCCTTTTTAAGACTTGATAAGGCAAATGAAACAAACATGATTTATTTTTTTACTTTTAAGGTTATACTAACTTTAGTATATGAAGTGACTTTTAAGAATACATAATCTCTCTATTGAAATTCTAAGTCTTTCCTCCCCTTATTAACATAAATCTTTTGCATACTCCAAGTTGCTATTATTCTTTCTTGGATCGTTTTAATCTCTTATGTTGCATTAGACCCTAAAACAAGATCCAACAATATACGTAGCATGCTAAATATGAATTTGTGAGTCTTATAAATTTTTGGTTGGTAGAAACATATAGTTGTGAATATTTATTCAAAATGCATACAAATCAAATAATAGCATGTTTTTTTTACTAAATTTTTAATCTCCTATTACAATAAATAATTAGTAAAGTAATATGACATTTTAAAAATATAAATTTCTATATATCTGGACTATTATTGTAGGAAATTTGACTGAAATTTATTATAGGATGCTATTCTTTAAATGATAAAGTAAATTTTAAAAAACACACTTTTTCATCACATTTAGAGATGTCAAAACATACCTTATCAAATAGGTTGATTTGAAAAGTTTATAAAATAATAATGCTAAGTCATACAAAAATTTAACCTACTCTAAATTAGGTGGTCTTTGACTTAAGTTGTGCGATCTATAATGGTATGGATTTATATTATAGTATGACCGATTACCAATGCGTGGACCTGATTTAAAAAAATAACTATATTTAAAAAATATAAGCAATATTTTATTAAATATGTGTTATAATTTATATATTACATCACTTAATCCAAAAATTAAAATTTGTTTCATAAACTTGACTTGAATTTTAAGAATACATATTATTTATTTTTTTATTTTAAAAGCAGGTCAAGATATTATGTTGAAACACATTTGACAAAGATAAACCTATAAAATCTCATTTGATATTCAGGTTTATCTAAATCAACAATTTTTTATATTATTAGATTATTTTGGATCTATAAGATAAGTAAATGTAGATCGAAGTCTAGATAATATTCATTTATATCTTGTTATAGTAATTTATCTAATAAAATTTAATCAATTGATTAACAATGAGATGAAATACTTCTTAATAAACGAATTGGTATAAACATATAATTTAAATTTTTTTCCTTTATCTATTTAGATTATTTGCTTGTTATTTAAAATTAATTAACTTAAAATAAGAAATTTACCAACGAAACTTTATAAAATATTTTGTTTAACGAATAGTCTGTCAAATTTATAAGATTGTGTGTTATCAAATGATACATCACAAAAATTTTAAAAAAGTTTACAACACAAAATACAAAAAATTTTATAACACAATTTAACTATTATTATTGTATTTTGACACATTTTCAAACGTACACACTCAAGAGTTACAAAAAGCTACTTTGATGTATATACGATATACCAATTTTTTTTATAAGGATTGAGACACCTAACATTCTATTATATCATTTATTAACAAAAATAAAATAAAAAGTAATTTCAAGGGTATATCATAAATTGCTTGTGTAAATAATATAAGTGATTTATTTATTTATTTATTTTTATATCTTTTTATATTTTAATTAGTTAAATCATTTTTTATGGTGTCTTGAATAAATAAATTAGTTTAATTAACACAATTTAAAATAAAAAATGACAAATTTACAATTGGAAAAATTAAAAGATTAAATGTATATAATTATAACAAATGAATAGCAATTGGACATATACTGGGTTAAATATGATTTTTATTCTTGTTTTTTTAACTTAATTTTAATTCTTGTTATTTAAAAGTTAATTAATTAGTTATGGAATTTAAAAGGTGTATATGAATTTATTCTTTCTGATAATTTTGACACGGTCAAAGTTATAATAAATTTCAAAAGTATAAAATTTGTTAGAAATATTAGAAATAAGGTAGTTTATATTTGGTGAACTTATTTTCTTAATTTGGTCTTGATAATTTGTTAAGATGGTTTTAATTCTTTAAACAAGTAAATTCTTTAAGCACCTGTAAAAAATAAATGTGCCTTAATTGGAATGACTTGCCTACACAGTCACACGTACAGATAAATTTTACTACTATTTATAACATTTATATAGTTCTTATTACCTTTACTGATAAAAAAATAATAATATTGGGAGAAGTATACTAAGAATTAAAACTCTAAGAATATTAAATTAGCAAGGATTATATTTTAAAGATATTTGTTATTTATAAAGTATTATTAAAAGTATATGTAATTATTGTAATTAATTGTTCAAAAGTATTTTAAAATTAAAATTACTTAAAACTGGTCTAAAATTGATGATGTTATTACATAGTAGATTGAATGAATTATAGTAATCTTATTTATTGATTGAAATATTTTCATTAATTAATTATATATGAATAAATGATTAGTTTAAAACATCAAAACATCAATATAATTAATAATACAATTGGAATCCGAACTATAATGGATGCAACTCTCATGTTTTGTGAGGTTAATTTGTGCTGATTTTTATTTATATATCTTCTTCTTCAGTGATTTTTGTATTGTTCTAGTTATGTGGGTGTGCCATTTGTACTTGCATTTTTTAGTGGAGCTACTTAGACGTCTAGTGTTATATTTAATTGAATTTACACTTTTATTTAGATTTGTCATATAGTTTGGACTGTGTTTTTTATCCGGGTAAGATTGTATATGGATTAGAATATATGAAGTACTCCTCTTTTATTCATTTATTTTTGGCTGTTAAAAGAAAATATAATTAATAAGTAAATCTATATTAACTGTTCTAACTTTTTTTATGCACACAGCGGGAACCATATGTTCTTATATTTATTTTTATTCTCACTTATAATTTTAATTTTATATTATGAGACTATAAACATGCTTATATGAAATGTCATATCCACGAATTATAAACAACATAATATAATTAAATAAGAAAACCACATTTAAAGTCTGAGTGGGATTAATAGAGGTGGTGTACAAAACCTTTCAACATTTATATTAGTTTACTTTTTTCCAGTAAAGTTAATAATATTTAAAAGATAATGTAGGAATAAAGAATTTATATTTTATTATATTAAAGTGGATGATAAGAAAATATTTGATTAGTTTAATTAATATACGGACATAATAATAATTAAGGTACCTAAGTTAGATTGGTGTTTTTATTAAAAAATTATATTAAAAAAATATAATAACAATAATTCATGTGAAGTTATTTAAGTCAAATTCATAGTCAAAGATAATATTTGTGAATCATCCGATAATAAATCATATTATAAAGCTATCAAACTTTGTTAATATAAGTTATAATATGAAATGAATTTAAATATAATTTTTTTATAAAATCAGTTTGTAAGATAAAAATTATCTTCATTTATATTATAAATTAATTTTATATAGATTGATCTTATTTATTGTTAATATAAGATTTATATCAACCTGAATCAAAGCTTGTGTTTATGGTACTTTTAAAATAATTTTTCGTCTTTTAAAAAAAAAATATATGAAGGTGTCAAAAATATTTTTTCCCTATATTTAATAATATAATATAGCTGTAAATATTTTTTCTCAAACATTGACGACTTTTTGGTTCTAAAAAAAAAATTGTTCTGATGCTTAATAAAGAATATTTATATTTTGATATTTATCATTTAGTGAATTATGTTTAAGTGTTTAGTTGTTCATTAAGCTTTTTTTTAACGGCAAAAAATAAATTAATAAGAATATTTTAGAAATGTTCAAACCGTATTATAAATAACAAGATTGTCAGATGTCTCAACCTTATTGTAAATAACAAGACTGTCTTATAACAATTTATAACTAAAAGTATCAATAATTTTGAAGATAACCTCTTAAAAAGAAACTAAAACCACCTAAGTAAAAACATAGTTTAAACATCAGACACACACTTAGAATTTGATCACCATTAAAATTATACAACAAAATATGAACAAAATGTAACACTGTACATATGCAAACAAAATCGGCTGCCTGATTCTCCTACTCGTTCCTATTGCTGTTTAGACTCTTTGTACACCTTCATCTAAATATTATTGCTTCATTCTTATTGCTGTTTAGACTCTTTGTACACCTTCATCTAAGTATTATTGCCTGTGATATGTTAAAGATGAAATAAAACTCAAAAATGTATTTTTACTCTTAGTTATCAAATTTTTCTTCTGATTTTAGTTCATAAAAAAGTTATTATTTTGGTTTTTAATAGAAAAAAATTGTTTATCTTTTGGTGCCTATTATATTAACGTCTTTTATATTGAATTGTGAGTTGTCTTTTAAGTAATAATGTCAACCATCTAATAGAATTGATATGTTTAATTTTTTAAAATAATCTTTAAATAAAAAAATAATAATAGAAATGTTATGCATACAATATTCCTTCTTTTTGATGGGTTTGGATTTTTTTCTTTTTAATATTCTTTATTAAAATTAAAAAATTTAAAGAATTAACTCTTTAAAATATATTTTAAATTATTTTTTATGTTTGTTTAATGTAAGAGCTATTGAAAAAATAATAGTTAAATGAAAAGGTTGTAAAAAAAAATTAAGAATTATATGACTTATGAAGAAATTAATTTCAAAAAAATTAAAATATATAAAATATAAAATTTATATATAGAATATAAAATTTAGCACAATTTTAAAATTTGAAATGATTATAATAAAAATTGAATTTAAATATAAATTATGAATGAGTATTAAATTTAGCATCCAACGTCAAATAATATACGGATATCAAAACAATAATATATTTTTTATCATAATCTAAACAAAGATATAACATAATAACATATATCTTTATTATCTTTATCTTTATCCTATCCTATCTTCTTCTTCTTTATATTCTTCCATCTTCTCTTCATTTTTCAACAACTTTGAAGTCATTTACAATGGCAATAGGAGAAGAGCTCGATCTCACCCTCTCCCTTAAGTGTGGTGTTTCAAAAGAAACTAGTAATCTTTCACCTTCACTTCTAAGGTATGGAGTTTCTAAAGAAACTCCTAACCTCTCACTTTCACATCTAAGGCGTGGTACACAAACTCCTAACCTTTCACTCTCACTTTCCCTTCCAAATCCTTCTGAAATAAACTCGCCCTTAAGAGACATGCAAATACTTTGCCCTAACCCTAACCTAAATCATTCTTCCATATCAATTTCTGAAAACAACAACACCAAACTTTCTCTGGATTCTTCCAACCACAACACCAACCCTCCAAATGTACCCGCTAACATAAATCTTCCTGCAGCTACACCCTCTTCACGTCGCTGCTCTGGTAGCTCTTCAGGTACTCGCCCGGGCAAACGAAAGAGAGAAACCGTTCCTTCATGTACTCGCCCGGCCAAACGGATGCGAAAAACCGGTCCTACGCCGTTTCCTTGGGCCACTGATCAGCCAGCCACCGTCCACACCCAGCAATACCTCTTGGACAATAATGTCCGCACCATCAAAGGGAAGGTTCACTGCAAGAGCTGCGATAAAGAGTTCGAGTATAGTCTGAATCTGGAGCAGAAATTGGCTGAGTTGCGCAATTTGATCGATAATGAAATCGATAACTGGCATAATAGAGCTCCTTCGGAATGGTTGAATCCAGTGTACCCAACATGCGTTTATTGCAGAACACAAAGCAACACCAAACCTATCGTTGCGAAAGACAAGAAGGAGATTAATTGGTTGTTCTTATTGCTTGGTCAAATGCTGGGTTGCTGCACACTTGATCATCTCAAATATTTCTGCGAGCACAACAATATCCATAGAACCGGTGCTAAAGATCGTCTCCTTTATCTTACCTATATCAACCTCGTTAAACAGCTTCTACCTGATTTCTCTGCTGCTGATTGATAATATTAGGATTTGTTTAGGTCTTTTGGATTTGGATGTTAATTTTTTTTAATTAAAGTTAGTTTCAAAAGATGTTTAATTATGTTTTCAGTATCAGTTTGATTCTATAAAATTATCTTATATCTGGTGTATGCTAGTTTTCGAATTCAATCATCATTGTAATTTTTTTTAGTTGAATCTGAATTACGTGGGCTTAAAACTTCGTCTTCTTTCATAATTATCAGGATATCGAAAGTAAATCTTCTTTTAAAAAAAATAATTATAATGGTGGTTGATATTATAATATATTAGATATAATTCTGTTTATATTTTATTCACAGAAGTTAACTGATTAATACGTCTCACTTGCGCAAATAAATAATCAAGTGACTATTTTGTATTATTTTTAACTAAAATGATTTTTTCAAATATAGAAATATTGGTCCATTAGTTTTCTTAAAAAGTTTTGGTCTTTAAAAATATAATTGATTAAAATAACTTTTTTATATATTTAACAAAAAAGTTATTAAAATTTAATATAAACTTTTTGAATTATAATTTAATAAAACAAAATAATCAAATAATAAATTTTTGTTTTCAAAAATTATTTTAGGTAAAATGGGAAAACAAGAAAAATGCATGCGACAGCGAACTTTTTTTTATGAACCATGGTATTTTCATAATTAACAAATATTTACACATTATTATTATTTTATTTTTTATCTACTAATTTTTTTTATAAATATAAAATTTTATTTTTATAATAATTATATTATCTTTAAAAATAGATTGTAAATATTTTTTATGATATCTGGAATAAATAAATTAATTTAATTAAAACGGAATAAAATAAAAACGAACAAATTTATTGGTGTAAAAATCAAAAGATTAAATTTATATAGTTATAACAAATGAATAAATAACTGGACATATATTGGGTTAAATATGATTTTTATTCTTGTTTTTAACTTAGTTTTCATTCTTGCAATTTAAAAATTATTTAAATAGTTTTTTAATTTAAAAAAATGTGAATTTATTATTTCTAATGAATTTGTGACGGTTAAAATTATAACTAAATTTCAGAAGTATAAAGCAATTTACAATATCATATACTATGCGAATTCAAGCTTTTAATTTATAACGATAAAAAAAACTCTCATTAGATTTTAAATATAAATATAAAGAAGGATTAAACTCGCATGATTTTAAAGTTAGAATATAAACTTATCAATTTAAAAGTATAGAAACCAAAGGCAAATTTGGAAAAAAAATATAAGTGTCAAAAATAATTTTTTCCTTTGATAATATAATTGCTCTACTGAGGTTTCTGATAGCTCTTTTCATACCTGAGTATCATATGTCTATACCTTTAATTTTGATATGAGGTATTATGGTATAAAATTTAAATTTAACCTAGTTATTATTAATATTCAAGACTAAACCTTAACAAATTAAAATATCTACATTTGCATATGGTTACGATGGAGAATAACAGCTTATATAGGCGGTAATTTTAATAGTTAAATTGAGTCTTATTTTCTAATAGGTGAGTATTTATAGACTGTAAATGAATTATCTTTTGTCTCCCATAATTTTATTTTGAACCTTTTGACCTAAAAATTCACCTTAAGTAGTACATTAATATAGGTTTAAATAATTTTTTCCACATATTTGTAGATTTTTGGGTTTTCAAAAATTTTGTTATGCGTTGATACTTAATATATATATATATATATATATATATATATATATATATATATATATATATTTATATATTTATTTTTCAATGAATTATGTTAAGTGTTTAGTTATTCTTTTTAAGTGATACCTCAAAGATAAGACTCTATATTTATTTTTCTATTTTATTCTTTGGTTATTATTTTTTCTTATTTTGATTCGTAACAAAAAATCATCATTTTCATTCTTAATAAAAAAATTGTTTCTCTTTTAAGACTTATTATATTGACGTCTTTTAAATTGAATAATGACTTTTAAGTAATAATGTCAAATAGAATTTATATGTGTATTTTTTTTTAAACACTATTTAGAAAAAATGATGGTAATATTATATATATATATATATATATATATTTTGTTTCTTGTTAGGGTTTTGTAAGATTGAGTTAGAGTTAAAGTTGAACTTATCAGACTACTCGCTATCGGGTCGTTATCGAACTACCTTTATATATAAGTTTTATGCTTAAGTTAAGGAGTTTCGCTATAAAATGTGTGTTAGAAATTTCACATCGACTAGAAAATAAAGTCTTTCAATAATTATAAGTAGAAACAAACCTCACTTTCCAAATCTTTTTATAAGATTGAGTTTAATTTTAAAGTTAATTGAGATAAAAAAATAATAAAAAGTTACTCATTAAACTAAAAGTTATTGGAAGAAAAACACAAAAAAAGGTAAAAATATATTTTATATTCTACTTAATAAATTAATATTATTTTAATAACAAATATATATGCATACATATCCTTCTTCTCGTACCCAAATCCTATCTATACGGGTCTGTCAAAGTCCAAACAAGAACAATAAATACATGCTAAATATGAATTTGTGATTTTTATAAATATTTGGTTGGTAGAGAAATATTGTTATGAATATTTTATTCAAAATTATATAGATCAAATAATAATATGTTATTTTTTTTAACTTACCATTACCGTAAATGATTAGTAAACTAATATGGCATTTTAAAAATACAACTCATGATCATAAATAAATTTCTATATATGTGCATCGTTATTGTAGGAAATCTAACTGAAATTTATTACAGGGTGCTGTTCTTTAAATGATAAAGTAAATTTTAAAAATATACTTTTTCAATCTCATATTTAGAATTGTAAAAACATACCCTACCTTATAAAGTAGGTTGATTTGAAAATTTTATAAAATAATAATGCTAAGTCATAAAAATATTTGACCTACTCTAAATTAGGTGGTCTTTGACTTAAGTTGTTCAATGTATACTGATATGGATTTATATGAGTATGATCTAGTGTTAATGGGTGTACTGATTTAAAAAAAAAAACAAATATAACTATATTTAAAAAATAAAAGCAATATTTATTAAATATGTATTATAATTTATTAAATATATATCATATCACTTAATCTAAAAATAAAAATTAGTTTCATAAACGTGACTTGGACTTTAAAAGATACATATTATTTATTTAATAATTTTAAAAATAAACCTGGTCAAAATAGTATGTTGAAACACCATTTGATCAAGATAAACTTATAAAATCTCATTTGACACTCAGTTGATATAAATGACCAATTTTTATACTTTGATCATTAGAATATTTTGGCAAATATAAGTTGAGGTGTAAATATTATTCATTTATATATTACAATAATAATTTATTTAGTGAAACTAATTAATTGATTGACAATTATTCATAACCAAATGAAGTATTTGTTAATAGAAGAATCAGTATAAACATGTAATATTAATCTTTCTTTCCTTTGTTTATTTAGATTAATTGTATATTATTTAAAATTAATTACATTAGAAAGAGAGATTTGCGAACCCGAACCTTAACACTTATGGGTAAGTTTCGGATCCGGAAAACCCGAACCGAACCTGACTGTTATAGATCCGAGAATCAGAGTCAGGGTGCGATGTTCTGCGCTGCAGCTCAACTTGTGCCAGTGTGTTTTCTGCGCATTTGTCTGTGGATTTTTGTTTTTTTTTTTAATTGAAGATTTTTCTTTGTGTTTCTCACTGAATCTGCATCTAACGAGATCTTTTACAGGGTGCGTCTTTTTATCTCTTTTTACCCTAACTTTCCGTTCTATCCTAAAATCTATTCCGTTTCTTCATGGCAATTATTCAACTCTTCGTTCATTTATTAGCATGGGTTTCTTTCATATGGCCACCTGGAATTGCCGATTCAGTTTCAACTCCGGTTAGTAAAATACCCTTTCTTCATAAATGATTTTCCTCTGTCTTTAATGAAATAATTGTCTGTTTTGTTTTCTTGTAATTTTACCAAATTATTTCTTGTGTTTTCAGGTGGATTCTCCACATGCCAAACAATTTTCTCCCGTCGATGAATTTCTGATGCAGCTCTATTATGACAGATACACCGATTTACAAGATTCCGATTTCGAAAACTTTGTGTCTCAAAAAGTCACTTCTGGTTTGTGTGAAGTGCTTCCAGAGAACCGTGATGTTGTATGGAGATTGTCAGATCTAAAGCGCAATCTTACTGGTGAAGGTTCTCATCGTAGTTTATCTACATTGATCAAATTTCAGAGCCAGCAGTTAAAGTCTTTGTCTGAACTGTTAAGCTACTCTTGTGAATTCATAATTATTGAAAGACTTCCTTCTGGAGTTTTTGCTGATCCATTTGAGTTACAACATCTTGTTGAGCGTGGTGGTAATTACTCTACACCTGCTTCATATTTATAGAGAAAAATGTAATAAAATTCCATATTTTTAATTTTAGGAGTATTTCCTTGTTTATTTTGATTGCAGTGTTCAGTGATATAGCTGTCTTTGGTGATACAAATCTGGAGCTGCCTTCATTCTTGTCCAATCGTTCTGCTGTTGAAATTCACTTACCTGTAGACCCAAATATGTTGCAAGATCCAACTGAGATCAAGACTCGGCTTCCATTGCATGCTCGATATCAAGTAAGATTATTCTGGTTCAATTACTTCGTTACCATATTCAGCTAAGCTTGTCCTTTAATGTTCTGCAAAAGAAGTAGCAAATTATGAAGGAATTGTCAGTGTTTCACCATCATAATTGCTTCAACTAGAGATGCAAATGATGATTATAAACAAGTTGAAGCAACATCACTGAGGCTGATTACTTTTTATTTACCATTGGTGCTAATGTTGTAAAACTATGTTAGCAATACTAATTTGTTCCTCTGCAAGAGTAAGATACTGTATCAGTAATAGTAACACAGTTTAAATCTCTCCTTTCAAGACACTCTTTCTGGTTGTTTGAAATTTACTTGAGTTCTGTTGGTTTGAGAATGAGCCCACCAAAAAAAGGAGGAATGAGGCTGTGTATATTTAGTTATAGTCACAGAACTTTACTTGATAGGGGAGAATATATTGGAAAGAAAATGTTGGAGAGTGTATCAGTACCATTTGTCATGCTAGTGTTATTAGTATTACACATCCTTTAACAGGTACACTATAGTCTATGACACTGCCTCAACTAAGTCATTTTTCTCTCTTTTTGCAGTCTCTGAATGAAAGTGGGTATTCAACTGTTGAATTTGGTGCACCAGATTTGTTAGTGCGCTGCAGCAAAAAGGAGAAGGGGGAAAATCACTACTGCTTCTTCAAAGTGGAAAAAGGTGATGCTAATGTGTACGACAGTCGTATTGTTTGGAGAATTCCTTCTGGAATAAAGGCGCATGTTGATCTTGTTTCTACTGTTACATTTACGGCAGCTCTGTTATCAACTCTTGCAATAGTTGCTGCATCATTATATTATTCCAATAGCTGATTCAGAAAAGATTTAAGAAAATTGCATGGGAATATTGATTTGAAGAAAAGAAGAGATGCATGACCAGGAATTTTAGCATAGAAATGGGGCAGGGGGGTCCAAATGTTAAGCATAGAGAGCTAAAAACAATTAATAACAAAAGTTAAAAAAATTGAAATTATAAAATAGTACGTCGTTCACTCATATCATAACAGACTTTGCATCAAAATTTTCCGCAGAATTGTAAGGAAGCACATTGCCCCGTAAGTTCGTCTCTGAAAAGGGGAGGAGTTAACGTGTATTAAGTATTTTGTTTGGTTAAAAATAGAAGAAGGAGCTACAAAAGAGTAGAGGAAGAATTTTTAAAGTAAATTTATGTTATACTTTCATTTTTCCTCTCCTCGATCATCTAACTGTTTAGATGAATCATGCAATCGATCTTAAGAATTGTAAAAATGTCAGAGGGAACTTATGAAAAGTGTTTGATATAATATTTTAACTTTTTCTTAAAAACTGAGAATTAACTTTAAGTATTTGTTTTTTAATTTAAATATAAAGTTTTTATTGTTGATAATTTTTCATGTATGTTGTTGAAACTTAACATAAGTGTTATAACATATTTGATTTGAAACTTTCCGTACACTTTCAATCATAACAACATATAAAAGTGTTGTCCTTTTGGTTATATTAATGTGTATTTGGATGAACTGATTATCTCACCTACATTTTTGGTACGTGTTGGATAAAATTTAATTATGAGACCTACATCATATAAATACTCCTTTGTAATTCTCATATTTTGGTCACGTTTTGTCTTTAAGGCTTGAAAGAAACAGACAAAACTGTCCCTACCTACATGACACAAACCAAATTTCAAACTATATTAGTTGAGGTATTTATACTAGTATTACAATTTTTCATTCAGTGATAAATTCATAAATGTGAGATGATAAAGTTCTTGATTGATTTAGGATTATTAAAATATATAATTAAACTGAAATATTCCAAGTAAATCCTATACCTATGTATATAATAATTTATTTAAATAAACTAAACTAAATTAAATTATTTGAAATATATTAATTATTTCAATTAAACATTCTATTTTTAAGTATATATTTAATGTTATAAAATATGGTCCAAATTAATTTTAACATTTTTTAACAGTTAAATGTTTGAAAACTAAATTAATAATTCAGTGTATTTTTTCTATAAAATTCAACTCAGTTAAATATAAATATTTTTTCGTTTAATATTTTTTAACAACCTTGTTAGTAAATTATCATGTATATCCTTTAATTAAGTAATCTAAGAATTAATATTGGGAAAAATAGAATAATTCATATTGTTATAAGAAAAGGATAGATACTATGAAGATAGAATAATTCATATCTGAAAAAGGAAATATACTTCATTTAGAGATATTTCGTTCTTCGTTGTAAATTCTTTATTATGAACCTATATGTCAAATTTTTATAAACAAAATATTTACAAACATATTAAAATTACCTGTTTTTGTTAATAATTATGTTTTTTTTATGAAAATATTTACAAATATGTTTGTTCCTAAGACATTAGAAAGGAAAAAAAAAATGTTAATGACAAACTTCCTCATAAGATTAATCCTAAACAAGTACTCAAAAGAACCATTGAATCAAATGCAAAACCAAAGAACAATCATGTCCAATTGTTAGAAACTTTTGGTGGTTATTCGCATTTGTAAAATAATCTTTATTCATGTACAGCTTTTGTTATTGAATTAATTTAAGAACTATAGTGTTTTAGCGTGCATATAGTCTTTCTAACGTTCTTATAAATTTGTTGCACATTTTTAAATTAAAGAATGAGAAAAAAAAAATATTACTACCACACTAAACAACACCAACAACCAATATTACCATGCTTACATCACTAACGAAAAACTACAAAACTATCATTACAAGACCCAAACCTTCATCCTCATATTAATTATTATATATGCAGGAAATTAGCTATAATGTGAGAGCACGTGATTTCATTAAGTTTCGTAAAGACAAGTTGTACATCCATTTCAACTAGTAAAATTCAAAGTATGTTTTTTTTATCATTATAAAGTTATAATTTTTTATTTAGATTTTTCCATAAAGTAATTTTAGTATATTTTAATCCTTCAAATTACAAACATGTCATTATTATGGATTTAACATTCTTTAATAATTTTAGGATATAATATTTTTTCTTAAAAAGTATAAATCTATTTTTTATTTAAAATTTGGAAGTTCTTCAAAATTATAAATATAAGATTATTATTGACCAAATTGAAGTTTGTTCATGACTTAATATTTAATTTATTATCCATCTAATATGACTGAGTTGTTTTAGTATAGTTGCTCATATATATAATTATTGATCTATTTAATATAACGAATTATGTATTCTATTTAACATAGTTTTTACTTAACATAATCAACCATTCATTTAATATATTTGATTTACATATACAAAATCGATTAAATATTAAAAGTATGGAAAACGGACATTTATAATTTGTTTTATAAGTAAAAATACGTCAACACAATGGAGAACCTAAGGCATATTAAAAATGAAGAAAACAAAATGCAAACATTTTAATTTTAATTTTATAAGGAGAAAAGACATATTTTATCCTATTCTCACTCGAATCTGAATTTTCTAAACTTAATTGTGATTCTAACCGTAGACAATGCCAAAACCGAAATAAAAAAAAAAAAAAAAGCGAAAGGGGATTAAAAGAGAAAGAAGAAAGCCTGCCCATGGCACGGCAATGACCAGAAGAACAGCAACAATGTTGCTGCGTGGTTAGCAGTGAGAGAAACAGAATCGAATGCGACACCTCTCTCGCGTCGGGATCAATTCCCTTCCTTCGCCCTTCCAATTTATTTTCCCTTCAAATCGTGATGGAAGCGTTGATAGAGTTATGCGACCTCATTGCGCAGAATCCCTCGCAATTCTCCGAAAAGCTCTCTTGGATATGCAGTAAATGCCCTCCGCCGGAGTACCTATCGGCGGGATCTCCTAGGGTTTCGCGTTCTCAGCTCAATGCCGTCCTCGCCGTTTCGCGCTTCCTCTCCAAGTGCCCCGATTCTGCCGATCTGCGCCCCAAGTCTGTCGTCCTCGAGTTCCTACGCTCTGTTCCGCATTCCTTCACTCAGTCCTTCTGGCCGCACCCTTTCAACGCCGATTCCGTCGCCTCCTTCTTCCTCGATTTCACCGGCTACGTCTCCAAGGCCGCGCTAGAGTCGCCGGATTTTACCGACGAGCTCGCCGGCTTCGCCGGCGAAGTAATCATTTCCGCGATCGGGGAACCGCGCTCCAGCATTGCTAGGGCTTTCTTGGCCGGTGTGGCGCAGAACTATATCCCAATTTCGTCGTCCGATTCCAACAAATTGGTGACCTGTTTAATCGATCAATTCTCCACGCATACTGCTGCTGTTCCGGCCACTCCCAGGGAACTGCTTGTTGCGGAAATTTCCTCGGCTCAGAGCTCGCCTATCAGTGTGAACCACCAAACCCCGGCAAATTATAATGACAGTCCCGGGAATGAGAATACTTCGGGTTCCTCGAGCAGTGTGGCTTCTAAGGCTGCGGATGATGCTAGCACGGCGTCCTCGAGAGGGGCGGTGAACGGCCCCCACCATGTTTATAGGTCCAGTGCTGATCAATTGGCTCTGAATTTGGGTTTAAATGATGGTACACTTGGACCAGTCTCGTCTAGCCAGCAAGTGGCTTCCTTCGAGGAAGAGTCTGTGGAGTTCTTGGAGAGGCAGGAGATAGCTTTTAAGTTGATTGCTCATGTGTTGGAAAATGTCCACATTGAGTCTGGACTTTTGGAGCAGGTTAGGTTAATTGGGAAGAAGCAGATACAGTCCATGTCTGTTTTTCTGAAGGTATAAATATGTTTGTATAATTCCCTCTTTGGTCACTTTATTTGTTATGTTTATGTGAATTAGCGAGTATCTTTCTTTCCTCACTGTGCGGATGATAGTTGAGATTCAGGTTAAGAGTAGTGTTAGCAACGCATTTTCTAACACACCTTTTTGCTGAAGGTTAACATTTATTGGAAATTGCAACATTATGAATGAGAGATTAAATAAGGAGTGAGACCGACAAAATTTTATGAGTTCCAATAAAATTCAGCCAACAGTAGAAACTGTTTACAAGAATGTGTTTCTTGCATTTCTATTTAGGTTAATCTTAAGAACGAGGCCTGTTTCGTGTTTGTATTTTCTTGCAGATTCGGAAGAGGGATTGGCATGAGCAGGGCTCGCTTTTAAAAGCGAGGATTAATACGAAACTTTCAGTTTATAGAGCTGCAGTGAACCTGAAAATTAAGAGCCTCTCAGCACTGGATTCCGATTCAAGGTCTGTTAAGAGGCTGGTTTATGAGGCAGTTGCAATTTTAATAGATGCTGCCGAGGCATGCTTACTCTCTGGATGGCGTAAGTTGAGATCGTGTGAAGAGCTCTTCGATGCATTGCTTCTAGGGGTCGGACAAATTGCTATTGCTCGAGGAGGACAGCCGCTGCGCATTTTGCTCATTCGCCTAAAGCCAATTGTTCTCAACGTTTGTGCTCAGGTATGCTTTGTTACTTTTTAATATTATATTTCCAATTGATGATTTCTTTTCAAATTACATTACAATTGATATTTTCTAAAATTTCAAAATATTTTTGTGACAGCCTGATACATGGAGTAACAACCAGGGGAACATGTTTGAGAGTGTCACAAAGGCCAGCTGTAAGATTATTGAATCATGCTGGGATAAGGAGCGAGCCCCTGTAGACACATACATAATGGGATTAGCGACAAGCATACGTGAACGGAATGATTATGAAGAGCAGGTACACTAGCTAATTGTCGCATGCCCATAATGCAGAAACTGGTGATAAATACTAGTAAATGTATATCTGGTTGAGGCAGCATTTTACCGTGTTATTTGTTTTGATTTTGTGTGTTTGTATACAAAAGATATCATGTCAGTACATTCAGACGTGATGCATGTTAATTTTGTATTTCATACATTCCCAAATATTGTTTTACTGATTTCACAAATTCAGCGACCAGTCACTTATATCTCCAGTTGCATCTGTAATTTTATCAATTCATATGGCTAGTAGGTTTTTCCTGTTTCATGATGGGATCTTCAGTTATTGACGTCCTTTCAATTTTAAGCATGTTAATTTAATGTATCTGGTCAGGGGTTAAGTGATTTGAATGCTTACGGAATTTTTTTTTGCCACTAGGACAACCAAGAGAAACCTGCAGTACCTTTTGTACAGCTTAATATTATACGCCTGTTCGCTGAGCTGAGTGTTGCAGTCAACAAGTCTGAGTTGGTAGATGTGATATTACCTCTTTTTATTGAAAGCCTAGAAGAGGGTGATGCTTCAACACCTAGTTTGTTGAGACTCCGAGTATGGAACTTTGTCTTCAGAGCATGTATTTTTAAATTGATGTGAAAATTGTCTACTTATTTTATGACCTCCCTTTTGTTCATTTATCTGTCTTCTTATCTTGTATTATGAATCTTACATTTTTGTATTGTGATCCATACAGCTTCTTGATGCTGTGTCTCGAATGGCCAGTTTAGGTTTTGACAAATCTTACCGTGAAACAGTTGTTTTGATGACTAGAAGTTACTTGAACAAACTTTCAAATGTAGGATCAGCTGAAAGCAAAACAGAGGCTGCTGAAGCCACAACCGAGCGTGTTGAGGTATGTAATGTATCTAAAAATTTCAATAACACATTAGATTTGGTTTGTTTGGTGTATACTAACAAATGGATTCTCACTAGTTGAATTACATTTTAGACTCTACCTGCAGGATTTCTGGTTATTGCTAGTGGTCTTACTAGTGATAGATTGCGCTCAGATTTTCGTCATCGATTGCTCTCCCTATGCTCAGATGTTGGTTTAGCTGCAGAGGCTAAAAGTGGAAGGTATACCTGTTTTGCTATGCTAAACACTTAGACATAACAATATTCTAATAATATTTAATATTTTGATTAAAATTTGGATAGGCTTAAATTAAACTTTATTTACATGATGAATTATGCTTTCTGAAGATTTCACATCTGATGCTTACTCACTGCAGGAGTGGAGCAGATTTCCTGGGTCCGCTGCTCCCTGCTGTTGCTGCGATTTGTTCTGATTTTGATCCTACTTTAAATGCGGAGCCATCACTTCTAAAACTATTTCGCAACCTATGGTTCTATATTGCTCTTTTTGGCCTAGCACCGCCAATACAGAAGACTCCAGTGACTACAAAGTCAGTTTCTACAACACTTAACAGTGTGGGAAGCACCGGTGCAATTTCCCTTCAAGCTGTAAATGGACCATATATGTGGAATGTGGAGTGGTCTTCTGCTGTTCAACGAATTTCTCAGGGGACTCCTCCACTTGTAAGTTGATCCTTGAAGGTCTTCAATTCTTTTGGTAAACAACTCCGTTGATAATCTTTTGCTGTGTATGTTTATAGTTTTTATCAGTGTAGTTAGAATAGTGCGATTCAAATCTTGGTTCGTTACAAAATTCTTCCTCCATGATACATATCATTTGATGAATCACTTTCTGGCCTGAATTGTAACATGAATCGGATCTGCATCGTGTGATTTGCGATTTAGTTTCCATTACAGACGATTTGTGAGGAAGGACAAAAAGAAATGAAAAATCAGGAAGAAACACATAAACACAGAGACGAAACTCAGCGAAGACGAAGTTCCGTAGAAAAGAAAAATAGTGGAGAAGATGAGCATAAGAGAATAGGACCAAGATGAACTCGAGAGAAGATGAATGGAGAAGGGAGAAGATGAACAAGGGAGAAGATGAAGAGAGAAGAGGGAAGATCAACTGTTTGAGAGAGAGAGTTGTGAATAGGTTTTTGGACTTTAGAGTAATATTTTAAAATGTAAAATGCTTTTTCAACTATTTTTTAAAACTTTTTATAATGTAACATTGGGAAATTTGTTGCTTTGCCTTGTTATGTGTTTCATTATTATCAAGAAGGAGTGCAGTACTGTTTACTTTTTTTCCCATGCTTGTCTAAATTATTATGAATTCGATAACTTTCTCTTTCACCCAAAAATTAAATTTTCTGTGCACTGGACTGAATCTTAATATTATATCATCCTGTTTCTGCCCAGGTTGTTAGCTCTGTGAAATGGCTTGAGGACGAGTTAGAATTGAATGCTTTGCACAACCCAGGTAGCCGTCAAGGCAGTGGCAATGAGAAAGCTGCTCTTTCACAAAGAGCTGCTCTTTCTGCAGCTTTGGGAGGGAGAGTTGATGTCACTGCAATGACCACAATCTCAGGTGGATTGCACTTGCTTTATAATTCATTAATTCTTAGTATAGGAATTGTCAAAACCTTCAGCTTTATAGACAGGTGCTGCATCCCTTGTCAGGCTAAGCGGACCCTTTATTTGTTTAGCACTCCTTTTCATGTTTTACACATTGCTGTTGGAAACAATTCATTGTAAATTCAGGGTGATATTTGATAAGGAGAACTGTACACATAAACGATTGGATCCCAATAATATATCACATGAGTGTTTGAACATGTTGGCATGTCTTAGAGTGGCATTTTTGATGTCTTAGAAAACATTAAAATTAGTTATTCTTAGAGATTACATTAACTAGAAATAATGTCAATTCATAGAACATAAGTGAGTGTAAATCTCATTTTATAAGTTAGTTTTGCAAGGTTGAGTTAGGTTTAAAGTCTAAATCTTAAAATGGTATCAGAGTCTATCCTAACAAGGTTTGATGGACCTATCGTACCATCTGTTATTGGACCGCTATTGGATCACTTATAAATATCTAGTCCCATATATGAGATGTACATGCCTTAACATGAGTGACATGTGTTAGAGATCCTACGTCAATTAAAGATAAGGTCAATTTGTAATATATAAGTGTGTGCGAACCTCACTTTATAAGTCGATTTTGTAAGGTTAAGTTTAAAATATACTTTTTAATAATTATTATTTCTTCTATGACATGTTTTGTGATTAGCTTCATGCTATATAGAAGTATGAACTTGTCTATTATTTTTTTGTGACGTGAATCCACCTTTCAAGGTTAATTTGATTTAATCATTTACATATTGATTATACCTAGAACTTATTCGTAGCCTTGTTCTATTGAGTGTTGCAAGCAACGAAAAGTTTTGTTTGCCTCTGCTTTACATTTTTAAATTCTCATGTCCAACTTTTTGCAGCATGGTTAGTTTTTACACTATTTTAGCCTGTGAAATTGGAAAATTGAATTTATAATAAGGTTTTTTGTTTTCTATTTAGATTGGAGTGTACACCCTTCTCTCTCCTTGACTTTTATATATTCATTTTTGTACAACCCTCATTCTATCATGACTATTGTGGTGCATTACTTATGTTAATTTGTTTTGCAGGAGTGAAGGCAACTTACCTTCTTGCTGTAGCTTTTCTTGAGATCATCCGCTTCAGCAGCAATGGTGGAATCCTAAATGGTGGCACCACTATTGATGCTGCAAGAAGTGCCTTTACTTGTGTGTTTGAGTATCTCAAGACTCCAAATTTAATGCCAGCTGTCTTCCAGTGTTTAACAGCAATTGTCCACAGGGCTTTTGAAACAGCTGTGTTGTGGCTGGTAGGCATTTGTTTAACTTTTGACCTCATTTATTGCTAATATTTACCATTATGTGTACTCGTCTTGAGGCCCCGTAAATCTCAACCCATGAAGCTGGGACATGTTTACTTAGTGATAAGCAGTTACTGTCTAAATTGAGCTAGCAATTGGTTACTAACTTACTATTCATCCCAAAGGTTTACGGTGGTATGAAAAATGGCTAAGTATGTATAGCAAGTCTATATTCTCCATTTATTGTTTGAAGCAAGTTACTTTTGCTGCACCGATTGTTTTATATTTATGAATACAATTTCATAATTTTTTGTCAAGTAGCATCCAGAAGTTTGTCCAGAACTGTCCCATAAATATCTAAAATGTCACCTGATTTTTTTCTTGTGGAGGACTGAAGTGGTGATAAAGAGGATGAATATATATGTTGGAAGTGAGAGACTGTTGGAAGGCTATCTTAATTGTGATCACCTCCGGCCTGTCTTAATTGCAACCTAGAGATTGAGTGAAGTGGGCTGTCCTTATCTTACAAGTTGGTTTTATGGGATTGAATTGGACTCTAAGCCCAAAAGGCCCAAAATGTTTACTCTTTAAATAATTAACATCTGCATTTGCTTATTTTTATTTCTGAAATTGAACTCCTTCAGAAAAAAACTTGAAGATTGTTATAGTTGTATACTGTATTGACAAATTCAATGGGTTCATGCCCAGTTAAGTGATTATGAATTTTTAGGCTGCAATGTAGATTAGGTTTATATGACGTATTATGGTTGTGATTAGCTATGTATTGGTGCTCTCATTTACGTCGTGTTTATGCTTTTTGGGGTTAAAGACTGATTTTTGTGTTCTTTGCTGTGTCTTTGACTATATATGGATTATGGACGCAACTGATTGGTCTGGCTTCAGGAAGATCGAGTGTCTGAAATAGGGCAGGAAGCTGAGACCCGAGATTCAATACTTACAATGCATACCTGTTTTCTAATAAAGAGTCTGTCTCAGAGGGAGGATCATATACGAGATATTGCAGAGAACTTGTTGACTCAACTTAGAGAGAAGTTTCCTCAGGTAAATTTTCAACGGTTTGTTATGATTATGGTTCCTTGTATATTTAGTTACTTACCTAATGTGTCTCAATCAATCTTCTTTCTTGACATCTGGAATATATTAAGATTAATGGTATATTTGCAGGTTTTATGGTATTCTTCCTGCATAGACTCTATGCTATTTTCATTTAATGATGACTCTTCTACTTCCATCATCAATGATCCTGCTTGGACAGCAACAGTCCGTAGCTTGTATCAGAGAATTGTTCGAGAATGGATAATTACATCACTTTCAAGTGCTCCATGCACTAGCCAGGGCCTTCTTCAGGTTAGGCTAATCTGTTTCATTGTCAAAAACAAATATTTTAAGTTTTTGTAGTTACCTTGTCATCATCATCATATTCTCCACGATATTGGGAGCATCCTGTGATATGCCGTTTCCTGTATGAACATAATTATAATTTTATTTGAAAATTAAAATTCAAATCCTTGTTTTAAGGATATGTCAAATGCTCGATGATCTTTTGCTTGGGGTTATCATCATTCTCTGCACAAAAAAGTAACATTATAGAAAGATTGGGGTTTGATTTTGTGCTTCTGCTTCTTCTGTTGAAGTTCCTTTCATTTGCTCTCTACTGATTGTACTTAACATCTGATTGTACTTAACTTCCATTCTGAAACTGGTCCAAAAATGTGGTGGTTGCATATATTTTATTGTGCCTAATTTCCTTTCATTTTGATTATTACTTTCTAATGCATATATGTCTGTCCATTTAAATTTTCTATCGGTGACATTGTAATTATATCTTTATTTTTATTAAGTCCTCACTAGTTTCTCTTTGCACTATCTATGTATGTATTCCACATCAGGATAAACTTTGTAAAGCAAATACTTGGCAAAGAGCACATCCCACAATTGATGTTGTTTTACTTTTATCTGAGATAAGAATTGGCACTGGGAAAAATGAATGGCCAATACAAACAGCAAATATTCCTGCAGTAATGGCTGCAGCAGCTGCAGCTTCAGGGGCAAACTTAAAAGCATCGGAGTCTTTTAACTTAGATGTTATCAGTTCTGGTAAGTGTAATCAAGCTGCAGCGACAGTTAAGTGCAACCATGCTGGAGAAATTGCTGGAATGAGAAGGTTGTATAACAGTATTGGTGGATTTCAGTCCAGTACTGCACCTCCTGGTCTTGGGCTTGGAGCTGGGCTTCAGAGAATTATATCGGGAGCTTTTCCTCAGCACCCTCAAGCTGAGGATGACTCTTTTAATGGAATGTTGCTTAATAAGTTTGTGCGTTTACTTCAGCAGTTTGTCAACGTAGCAGAGAAAGGTGGGGAAGTGGTCAGATCTGAATTTCGTGAAACTTGCTCTCAGGCCACTGTGCTCCTTTTGTCAAATTTGGTAAACACATTTCTTGCTAGTATTTTAGTTGGTTATACTAGAAGTTAGAGCTCAGGGAATCTATGTCATACCTTTATCTGAGTTATATTTTTTCTTATGGACAAGAGTTCTGGATCCAAAGCGAACATGGAGGGCTTCTCTCAACTTCTCCGTCTCCTCTGCTGGTGTCCTGCTTACATTTCCACGCATGATGCAATGGAAACTGGTGTTTTCATATGGACATGGTTGGTTTCTGCTGCACCAGAGCTTGGAGCTCTCGTTCTTGCTGAGCTTGTTGATGCATGGTTATGGACAATTGACACCAAGCGGGGTCTTTTTGCCTCTGATACAAGGTTTTCTGGACCTGCTGCAAAACTCAGGCCTCACCTGTCCCCTGGGGAGCCTGAATTGCAGCCTGAGATTAATCCTGTTGAGCAGATAATCGCTCATCGACTTTGGCTTGGATTTCTTATTGATCGTTTTGAGGTTAGGCATTTATTGCTTTGAGGTTACCCTATTTGTTAACGTACATTTTCTCATTTTGCCACTATCTAAATTGTTTTGATATATTTGTGTAAATGTTTATTTTGATCCTAAGTGCCCGGAGTATGTTTTCATATTTTCTATGGCACACAAAAGAAATTCACGACTAACTATTGGGTAAATTGTTTAGTTTGAGGAGCCTAAGATTGACATTTAATCACTGTTTTGCATTGTGATTGTTAATAAATTAATAATTAACTAATTATCAGTTGAAGTTGCTCATTGAAATTGGAAATTCTGTTCTGTTTGGTGCTATATTTAAATTGGCATATTTGAATGTTAAATTGGTTAATATTTGATTTCTCTATCAATCTACTGTATTTATAATGAACAATTATGTTATAGTTGTTTGACACGGATTAATGAATTCAGGAACATATTCATGAACCACCCTTTATTTAAAGATTGATACCCAGTTCTTGATTAGTGGATCATGCTGTCTATTTTTTCGGGTTAAATTGCCACTAAATGTTAGTTTCTAGTGCTTTTACTGTACTTATTGTAACAATTTTTCTAAAACATTCAATATATTGATACACGTCGTGATTGAAGGAGGCATTGGCTTGCCCCTTACGTTGTAAAATACTGAATCTAGTTTCAACCTTAAAATATTGTAATTATTTGCATTGCCTCCCTGAATCATTTTAAATCCTGTATCATGTAGGTAGTTCGACACCAAAGTGTGGAGCAACTCCTGCTCCTTGGTAGGATGCTGCAGGGGACAACGAAGCTTCCCTGGAATTTTTCACACCATCCTGCAGCCACTGGCACTTTTTTCACTCTGATGCTTCTAGGGCTCAAGTACTGCTCTTGCCAGTTTCAGGGAAATCTGCAAAAATTTCATCTGGGGCTTCAGCTGTTGGAAGATCGGATTTATAGGTGAACACACGTGTCTTATAGTTTTCTTTTTGGCATTCTTGGTGAATTTCTCCTAAAATTTTCGTTTTGTTTTTATGTGCGTGTTAAGCCTTCAAGGCTTGAAGTACTATTGTAGAGCATGTAATAGTTGATTTTTCTTTCTGTAACTGACTCTCAGTCAGTTAGGACTTTGTTATAAGTTAGTTAGCATGCTAATTATAGTCTTGTCAGCATCAAGTCAGCCCAGAGTCAGCACTATAGCTAGCTTCCTCAAGACTCTTCTTGGAGTTTCTTCTATAAATTTGTACCATTCATTAGTTGTCAGTAATAATAAAATCCTTGAGGTTTTCTGTTTAGTTTATCTAAATATACAAATTCTATCAGTGCTAACTCCTAGAAGTGCTGGCGATATCACTTTGTTTGCTATTATTTATTCATCAATTTGTTCCCTTTTTCTGCATGAGGCATGTATTTTGTAAGTTCTTAACATAATTCACGAAAGATATAATCATAAATTGTATTCTTTATTCAGTTCCTCTCTTCTTGCATTGTTTTAATTCTCTAATCTTGGTGGGTTGAAACATTTTCTTGAAACTGCACAATTTTGCCTGCTCTTTTAGATGGTCAAGTTTTGTCTGGACTTGCTGGGATGAGCTGGAATATGGAACTGCGGAAGTTATGTAGATTAACTTTGCGTGTTGAGTCAAATCAGTCTCTAATCCCCTCCGTGAAATTTGTATGCCGAATATCCCAATCTTTTCTATATGTCGCCCGAGAATTAAATATCGTTAATTATCATCCCTTATCTTTCAATTCTAACCAATAAACATTGTTTGGAATGTGTGCTCTAATTTCTTTTTTCTTTCAAGCTGAATGCTTTCCCTGTTCAAAAAGAATCAGTTTTTCTTCTGTGGTCTTTTATTTTATCATTTTTAATGAAAATCAAGAACAATATCTTGTTCCACTGACAAAAATTATTTGTCTTAATAATGTTAAATCTGTCATTATTTCATTGAGTTGGAAATTTTGGTAGATTAATCAGCTGAATGTGCGTGAGTGGGGCCTGGTATAACTGCAAAGGATCTTTCTAGCATTTCATGTTAGCTCTACAATAAAGTAGGTTTTTAGGCTTTTATAAACATTTTCATATGATGCATCTTTACATTTACGTGGGCTATTCTTCTGGAACAATTACTTTCTTGCAAAGATAGATTAGATTCATTATGTTCACCTTTCTTTGGATTAATTGAAAATGTTATTTGGTGCATTTCCAGGGCCGCTTTGGGTTGGTTTGCTTTCGAGCCTGAATGGTATGACACAAACTATGCAAACTTTGCTCAGTGTGAGGCCCAGTCTGTATCTTTATTTGTTCAGTGCCTCTCGAATATGAAAGGAGATACTGTTCAAGTTGGGTCAAAAGGAAATGGACAAGAAAATGGGAACTCTTTGACTGACACGGTAATATTTCTAGCATTATCATCAACTTTCACTGTGAACTTTGAAACTTTAATTTGTTTACCACAACTTAAAATTGTTATCTTGTCCTTTTAATTTTTTATCTTTCTCTATGAAAGTGGTTTTATTTTTAAAATGGACTTAAAAATATCCTAATCTGAATTTCTACATTTATGATAGAGTGATCACTATCATCCTGTTTGGGGTCAAATGGAGAACTATGCATTAGGAAGAGAAAAGCGGAGGCAGCTACTTTTAATGCTATGCCAGTATGAGGCTGATAGGCTTGACGTGTGGGCACAGCCCACTAACACAAAGTATATATATATTTTTTATGTTTCTTATCACTTGAATTTCATTATATGTTTTGTGTTACTTGTCCTAAGCTTTCAATTACCTGGTTTGTATTTTCAGGGAAAGTAGTATTTCCCGACCCAAGATCAGTGCAGATAAATGGGTAGAATACACTAGGACTGCCTTCTCTGTGGATCCTAGGATTGCTTTATCTTTGGCCTCGAGGTTCCCTACCAATACATTTATAAAAACAGAAGTAACTCAGCTTGTACAGGTATGTTCTTTTTCAATTATAAGTAACTGGAAGCCCTAATCAGTTTAGTGTTTGCAATGTCAGAATTTTTTTAATAAGTTAAAGATTAAAATTTAAATGTTTTGAGCAACTTCTGTCGTCTATGTTCTTTTTTGAGTATTGTTAGACTTTTTGGAGATCTCTCATTGATTAAAGATAAATCAAATTATTGTGGGTGCAAAATTACAAGCTGATTTGGTGTAGTGAGGTTGTTATTAAAGTCTACTGTCTAAAGATGATATTAGAGCTTATTTTCGTGTCATTTGTTATTGGACCGCTATCAAGTAATCCACAAATATCTAGTTCCATGCTTGCGATGTTCAGTCTTCAACAATGAATGTGTATGTTAGAAATTCTACATCAACTAAAGATATAAGTGAAAATCTCACCTTACAAGTTGGTTTTGCAAGGTTGGATTAATCTTAAATTGCACTTTACAAGGGTTTATGGTAGAAAATGTAGGTAGAGGTTACTGTGTGAGTAGGTAATTCCAAGAGGAGTCTTATATGTCAAGTCCCATTGAAGAAATGATATGTACAAATGAAGCACGGGGAAGGGAGAGCAATAAAGTAATTATCCAGTGTGGGTCTTTCAAGTGACTTCCGTGGTCTTAGCCTAATTCATTGCAGAAAATAAATGAATATTAAAGAATGGGGTGTCACGCTGTCACAAGGTAAACTTGGACTCTTGCCCGTATAATTTCCTTGGATTAAATGGTAAGGCCCAATTTTGTGACAGCTCATCCAGGAGGAGGTAAGTCAGGAATAATGTATAAGATTTTGGCCCGATTAGAGGAACATGAAATTCCCGACAATGGAAGTGTAGAACCTGTTGTAAGGACTACAGATTTTTCAACTCATTAAAGAAAAAGGGAGGCAAAATGATGGGCCAATTGATACAAGTTATGCAGCTGCTGCAGCAATGGGAAAGGTAACCCACGTTATGCTCGACAGTATTGATACGGTAGATGTTAGTTTTTGTTGAGCTCACTGGCTGGCTTGCTGCCAATATGAACTGCACAAGAAACAACCAACAAGCTTTACATGTTGATGGGGAAGCAATTGTGTTGGTGTTCCAAAAGGTTTGTGGGGTGACTACAAGAACTGGTAAACATTTTACTGAAGTTAACAAGAAAGGAGTTATTGAAGCTACTTTAATGAGGGGTTTCAAAATTGTTTATCCACAGAGTAAACAAATACATCTATTGCTCAACTGTTAAATTGTGAATCCTGAACAGAAATTTCGTACATTTCATCTAGTTATATTGTTATAGTTCAAAGAATATGCTTTGTGTTCAAGGAGGAAATATAATCAGCCGTACCCGAGCTATATTTTTTGTCATGTTTGAAGACTATTTATTTATTTACCAGTCAAGGGAAGAATTTGTGCCTGTGTTGTGTATTTTTTTTTTTATTTTTCATTCATTACAATTATTCTCACTGCTTTCTGTCGTTAACTCGTTTATATTCGTTATGTTGTAAAATATGAGAATACCTTTCCTTTACAGGCAAATATAGTGGATGTACGCAACATACCAGAAGCGTTACCTTTCTTTATCACCCCAAAGGCAGTTGATGATAATTCGGTGCTCTTGCAACAATTGCCTCATTGGGCTCCTTGTTCTATTACGCAAGCTCTAGAGTTCCTTACTCCAGCATACAAGGGGCATCCACGGGTTATGGCATATGTTCTAAGGGTTTTGGAATCCTATCCTCCTGAGCGAGTGACTTTTTTCATGCCACAGCTGGTGCAGTCCTTGCGACATGATGAAGGGGTTAGATGTCTACTGAAATATATTTTCACGGTTTATTCCCTTAGTGTGTCCTTTCTTCATATTGTTTTACGATGGACATATAAAACCTGGTTTACCTTTTTTTTACACCATTAAATAAGCCTGGTGTTTTTACAGTCGTGACCGTGTTTAGATTTTTGTAAAACTAATATTTTTGACCCTGTTGAATCTCGTTATTCATTGTTGTCTTAATTCTTAGTCACTTATAATATATCTTGACTTTATAATAAATCTCATTAAGCTAAACACCTTTAGCTCAGACATTTAACAAATGGAAATTTCTAACCTTTTTTAATGTTTTAAAAATTGAACATTTTCTGAAGTTAATCTCTAATAAATGACGAGGAAGGTGTAAATAATATAAGGTCAGTAATGACTTTCATGTTTTTTCTCAGTAACCAAAATGCATACATTCATTTTTGCAGAAATTAGTTGAAGGCTATTTGCTTAGAGCTGCTCAAAGAAGTGACATATTTGCTCATATTCTTATCTGGCATTTGCAGGTATGACTTGTTATTGTGCTTTTCTTACTTTCAGAGCGTCGTCCCTTTTTTATTGTCAACGTATGCATTGCAAGTTATTTGTTTTCAGTTAATAAGTGGTTAAAACTGATTTTATTTTGGGCAGGGTGAGACTGTACCTGAGACAGGAAAAGACCCAAACAGTGGGAAGGTATGCTAAAGCCCAAAAGAATGTTTCTTTATATGCTGTGCAGTTAATTAGTTAAGAGCTTTGTTTATGCTATTGATTGACTCTGTCAATTTTGGCTTCAAAAGTATTTATACTATTTGATGTGTCTCATTTGACTTTTCATAAGTGAACTCCTTTCTAATAATATATCTTCTAGTTTTAATACTTCGGTTGAAGATTTTGGAGATGGAAAAATAAGTTTGAGTGTGGCACACACTCAATAGATTTATATATATGTTGTGTGCGTGTGTGTGGGGTGTGTGATAGTGGTAAAAGAAAGAAAACAGAATTAGAGTACTAAGACTGAAAATATGATAGAAAGAGCATAAGAGAGTGATTATCTCTTGAGTGATCTTTGTTATTTATAGAAGATAGGAATAGCAAGAGGTATAAGAAAACACCATGTGTAGGTAATTAATGCTAATAAGCGAAGGGCAGAATACCTAACCTATCTAAACAAGTTAAGTTATATAACCAAGATGAATTATTCTATTAAGAGTGAATAAGGAGGTTGTTTGAATTAGTGGAAAGAGAGTAGAAATGAGTGACAATTTTGTAAGTATGTGTGATTGATTTGATAGAAGTGAAAAAGATTGGTAGTTTTTTTTTTTTCTTTTTGTAGAAGTCCAAATTGTCCTTCTACCTTATTTTGTAAATTTAAGCATGCAATGCACAAAATGGCCCCTGTCGGTGGAAAAAAAAAGATGTTCCGAAAAAACCTACACAATCAATTATGCCTTAGCTTAATGGATTATGTGGTTATATTGCATGCAAAATAATGTGTTTTTAGCCCTATATAATCAATTATGGGCCATACATAATCAGTTATGTAAGTTTTAAATACCAGATAATTTAAATTCAAATGAGGTACGTTGCTTTGGCTTGTGTAATCACGAGCCAGCACTGCTCCTAAATCACGGTGTGGCTAAAAGATATGGGCGAAATGGTACATTTTTCACTACCAGCATGATTTTCACCTGTTTTCCAGTTGGTGAACAGTGGAAACAATTGCAACAATATATCCCATCAAATCCTCGCCTTTCAGGGCAACCAAAACCGCATCTCACTTGCAAATCACCTCAAATTCATCATTGGCTATAGTACTCACCTTGAAACAATTGAAACATTAGAGAGAGAGAGAATGTTAGGAGCAGTGCACCTATAGCCTACTTAGAGATAAGATACAATAGATACAGCAAAAAACAGCTTTTTATTACAGACAATAAGTTATAACACAACAGCTTATCTGGCATCAAATCAAGCACTGTGAAAGGTATCCTCTGTGTTTTTGAAATTGAAAGAGAAGAACAACGGAGTGAAGCAAGAACTTGTCATATTGATTATCAAAGTGAGATTTATTCCTGGACTCAGAAGCAGTTTATTAAGACATAAATAGGGGGGAATATAGTTTTTGTTTCAGGCCCGTACAGTTATAACAAGTAGTCCATTATCTATTTCTTGGATTCAGAATTAAATGATGAGGTGAAGTGTATCAAATGTCGGACCAGTATGCCCACAATCAAATTAAGCGGTGTAATTGCTTGTTGCCCCCACAGTCAATAAGATGCAATGAGGAAACACTATCTTGAGTTAGAATCGGCATGGCTGTTGCTCATATTACCTTAAGTTCGTCAATTTGCAGAGACATTATCCTAGTTTTGTCTGTAATCTTTGACTCTTGGCATTCAAATGTGCAGCACTACTTTCAGTACTTTGTGAGAAATATAATGGAGAAATATTAGCATCGAACACTACAACACTCTTTCAATCACATTTTTATTATTGACTGGAATTTCTTGAAAGCCCCGAAAATAGCGATTCCCACTCCGCTCCTAGCTCAATGAATCCCACCCGTGACTTTGTAATTTATAATAAATTTCAATTTATAATTTAGATTGGAGTATATTAGAGAATGTATTGCCAGCCTTCAAATATATTCGATGTGAATTCTTTATTTTTAGTATAGAATCTGCTGGATTTTTGTTTTTTAAATCATGCTTTATGTAGCTTGTCTGTGTTTTTATTTCAGAATGGTTCATTTCTGGAGCTGCTGCCAGCTGTAAGGCAGCGTATAATTGATGGTTTTAATACAAAGGCACTTGACATATTTAAAAGAGAGTTTGATTTCTTTGACAAAGTTACATCCATCTCTGGTGTACTATTTCCACTCCCTAAAGAAGAACGTCGAGCTGGTATCCGAAGGTACTTGGCAAATGTCTTCAGGCATTTTTTTATTTTGAATTAAGTTAAATTTTCACTTTTCTTTTGGAGGAAGCTAATGTTTATTTTTACCATCTGCTAGGGAGTTGGAGAAAATTGAACTGGATGGCGATGACCTTTATCTACCAACAGCTCCGAACAAGCTTGTTGCGGGTATTCGAGTTGATAGTGGTATTCCCTTACAATCAGCCGCAAAAGTCCCAATCATGATTACTTTTAATGTAGTAGATCGAGATGGGGACAGAAATGATGTAAAGCCACAGGCTTGCATTTTCAAGGTTAGCTAGGTTTTATTCATGATATCCTTTGTAGGCTCAATTCAAGGATATGAGTTTATACCTTGTTGTCCTGTCAACAAAACTGCAGAACATTAGGCTAAGTGACTTGGAAAATTAGCCCTCTTCAAAATATATTCTTTGTATGGCTCCTGTATACCCTAGTTATACATGTATATTTTCTTAAAATACGCTATAGTTATTTTGGTTTTTTTTTTTTGGGTGGGTTGGTAGATGGCTAGAGATAGTTACATATGAAATATGAACTAAATAAATAGTAGTTAGCAATTGTTTTCTTGCTTCTTGTCAATTATGCAGAATTTCAGTGTTTTGTCGTTCTTGGGCTGACTGTTTTATTACATTGAAGGTCGGAGATGACTGTAGACAAGATGTTCTCGCCCTTCAAGTAATAGCACTACTTAGTGATATATTTGAAGCTGTTGGAATAAATCTTTACCTATATCCTTATGGTGTTCTGCCAACTGGTCCTGAGAGAGGTATAATAGAGGTGAGTTCGTTATCGTTATGCTACAACATCGTGAGAATTCTGTGGCTCGTTAGTCTATGTATTTTCTTGATCAGAATGGAGAATGCCAGTGCAGTGACAACTGCTAACTTCTGGTAGTCCTTGGAAGTGTACTTTTGAGCAATTTATTTCTTTGGGCAATTGGATTCTCAGTCTAGGACGTGGAACTGACATGGTTGTCAAATTATCATGTTAAACACAAGTTTTACGATCCTAGGACACAAACAAGTTGAATCATATGTAAAGATTTTTTTATCAAGCATGTACGCACTGTTTTGACTTAGCACACAATTTTTGTTGATTTTGTTGGGTACTCCTGCAACATTCGTATGATGGTCTATGATACTAATTTTGTGCTGAGCTAACCATACTAAACAGTCGCTTAGGTAAAAGTTCTGTTATTATTAACTTGTATTTTGGTCTTGTATCTCTTAAAATATAAAATGATTTCTAATAAGTTTCCTTGGATCAAGGTTCAATGTTAGTTACCAGTGTCGTGTATGGGTAATTGTTTTGTGGATTTGTAATTTTTCTATTTTTTATATTTCCAGGTTGTGCCAAATACGCGTAGCAGAAGTCAGATGGGGGAAACAACGGATGGAGGTTTGTTTGAGATATTTCAGCAAGACTTTGGACCTGTCGGTTCTGCCAGTTTTGAGGCTGCACGTCAGAACTTCATCATTAGCAGTGCTGGTTATGCCGTTGCTAGTCTTTTGCTTCAACCAAAGGACAGACACAATGGGAACCTTCTCTTTGATAAGTAAGACTATCTTTCTTCCATTACTGTGTCAGCAAAGTCAGTTATAAATTTCTAGTGGATCTGAATTTAGCTTTGGATGCCTCTGAAGCATTAGAACATCCTCATTGCTCCCCTGCCCCTTCTGCTTTTTTTGTCCAATAAATGGCATATCTATATGAATGCTTATGCAGTGTTGGAAGGCTAGTTCATATTGACTTCGGTTTCATCCTTGAAACTTCTCCGGGTGGGAATATGCGTTTTGAAAGTGCTCATTTTAAGCTGAGCCATGAGATGACGCAATTACTAGATCCATCTGGTGTTATGAAGAGTGATACATGGAGCCAATTTTTGAGGTAGTAATGGCATTCCTATCTATATAGATGAAGAACTTAATTTTTTTTTCCTGGAAGTCGTGTATAAAAAACTAAGCGTTCTTTCACTGTTTATTGTACAACATGTAGTTTGTGTGTGAAGGGGTACCTTGCTGCCCGTCGACGTATGGATGGGATCATCACTACTGTAGCTTTAATGCTAGACAGCGGTTTGCCTTGCTTCAGCAGGGGTGATCCGATTGGCAATCTTCGGAAGAGATTTCATCCGGAAATGAGTGAGCGTGAAGCAGCCAATTTCATGACCCATGTTTGTAAAGATGCTTACAATAAGTGGACCACTGCTGGCTATGACTTGATACAGTATCTGCAGCAAGGCATCGAGAAGTGAGATAAATTATATAGACCTTACCTAACATGTACATGGTTGCTTGTAGTTTTACATTCATTGTTGTCCTATGCTTTGATTTTTTTTTTTTTTTTTAGGAATTTTCACGGTTATAGTAGTATTGAGGAGGGAATTGTAGTAAATTGCGAATGAATGTCAAAAGTTCTGTAACATTTTTTGAGGGTTCCTCATAGTGTAAAAATACAGCTTTGTAATCTTATTTATTAATGGTAAATACAATTCATTGAGGTCATACGTTCAAGCTCCCTCATTAGCTTCTTTATCAGCATGTCCGAAAACTCGGGCAAAATAAACAGCATATTAGATTTACCAGAATAAGCATTCGAAGAACGATATCCCATTTTATTATAAATATTGAATGTGTTATAAGTTTTTCAAGACATTGAATTCTTTATTTGTGAGAGTGAATTATCCTTTATTTATTAATAAGGTTCAATTATCTTTTTTCCCCATTATTTATTAATTATAGTTAATTTTGTCTTATTATTAATAAATAATTAAATTTTATCACTTGAATTTCAAATTGATGTTATTTGATATCTTAATTTTTTTAAAATCGATGTAGCTTTGTATCTTTAGTTTAAATTGACTTAGAATTGTCAATGGCTTTCTAGCATTTAGCCCGTATTTGTTCCTATTGAAAATGCATATATGTACCATTTAACAAAGTGCATAAAAAAGAATAAATAAAAATAGAAAGATATAACGACTTTAATCTTTCATTAAAAAATATATCTTATAATCAATTATATATATAAATGTTATACTTTTATTTACTTATTTGTAAGATTGTTATGTAATTGATCAATCTTTTGTAATATAAGTAAGCAAGGAAGAAAAAAAAAAAAAGAAAAAA